>Ga0208972_1000647_pt1 | contig 12699 bp, 11 predicted proteins | sample AOAMet_48_BLW_10_2_FD_188232 | JGI IMG/M metagenome (GOLD analysis project Ga0208972, IMG submission 188232) | Ammonia-oxidizing marine microbial communities from Monterey Bay, California, USA - CAN11_48_BLW_10 (SPAdes) | ecosystem: Environmental > Aquatic > Marine > Intertidal zone | place...
GCTCTACAGATTCAGGATAATAGGCGGATTTGAATCGCGTCAAAAATGACACGAGGTTCGGGGTGTCCTCGATGAGAGATTTCATAGGGCTACTGAAATCAACCTGGTAGATGTTGGCCAGTAATGAATAGACCGTTGCGTCGGTCAGGCTGGGCAGGTCGCCAAAAAAATAGGATTGTTCTGCCAACAAATCAGACAAGGCCTGGATGTCCCGCGTTGCAATGGCCGTAATCTCCGCCTCGGAATGCAGGCCCATACCGTGACCGATAAGCTGTTTTTTGACGGAGCGTTTGGCAAAGGGGGCGAGCAATGCGCGCACTGGCTGGGGAATGTCGCCTAGGATCGAGTTCTTGAGGATTTCCCAATTTTCAGGTCGGCACCAGCGATCAAAGACCATAGCCCAGTACAAGTTCTCTTCAATGAGGCGCTCGATCGTGACCGCAGTCCCGCGCGCGGTGCGGCTTAAATGCCGGTCTGGATCAACGCTGTAGACGGTCTTTAGATGTTCAATGATCAGTGATGAATCACCAAGGGTCTCGCCATCCAAGGTGATCCAGGGTGCTTTGCCTTTGGGTCCGCCGAAAGGGGTTGCTGCGGTGATTGCCTCGTGCGCAATGCCCGCGATTCGCAAAAAGGCATCGAGTTTGAGGCAAAATGGACTGACACTGGGTAGGCCCCAGCGTCCGGGTAAATGATAAACGGTGAGATGCGTCATAACATTCATCCTATTGTTATCGCCCTTATCGCCCTTATCGTCACGCTCGTACCGTGAGCCTTGACGCCGATAGCCTAACGCTTAAAGCCGGCCTTAATGCGATCATTCATATCGGGCGCAACGCCGGGTCCGTTTTCGCGCTCTTCAATCAAGCCGTCATTTAAAAAACGGTTTTGTCCGACATTGATAAGGGCTTTATCGGCGCGCAGGGTGTGCCAGGAGTTGCGGGTAAAGCTTTCTGCCATCTCAATCGCAGCGCTCAGCAGATCGTCATCAGCCACACATTGATTGGCGATCCCGAGTTCTACGGCCTCCTGACCGCTAATCGTTCGGCCGGAGAACATCATCTCTTTGGCTTTCACCACGCCAATGCGTCTTGGCAGCCGTTGACTCATGCCCCAAGTTGGCGCCATGCCCCACTTGCCGTGGGTATCGGCAAGCTTCGCCGATTCACCGGTGATCATCAGATCACAAGCCAACGCCAACTCCAAAGACCCGGTGTAACAATGCCCCTGAACGGCCGCAATAACAGGTTGCGGCAAGCGCTCAATCGCCTCGAGCGTTTCTGCTTGAAAGTGTGCCGAAGGCGGCTTTTGCCCCGCTTGAATGGCTTTTAGATCATTACCGGCAGAAAACGAACGGCCTTCCCCGCGGAGGATCACGCAACCGACGGATTCTATTTCTTGGGCAATACGGTCAACCTCTGCTCGCAAGGCCATGAATAACGCCGGGCTTAGGGCGTTGAGCGCGTCGGGTCGGTTGAGGCTTAGGATGGTAATGCCGTGGTCTCGGTCTTCTCTCAGGATATCGGTCATCGCGTTGTGCTCTTGTTTTGATTTAAGTCGGCCTGGTACATAGACCTGTCGGGAAGATTAGCAGATTGCAGATGCTGCGGTGAAGCCGCCGCCGTCGCGCTGGAATTGAGCAAGAGGCATGGCAAGTCTTAATCCCATCTCAATAGACTGAAGCTTGATCCGTTGACGGGTGTACATGCGGCTCATTAGCCGTTTCCTTGGGACAAATTAATGGCTGGGACCATCGAACTCTGTCGCTAATTACGCTAAGGTCTGCCGGCATTGGAATCGGGAAAAACGGAGCGTAAGACATGGTCATACTGAAACGAATCGGAGTCATTGGGCTTTGGCTATTGCTGATTTTCTCAACGGCGGTTGTAACCGCCGCTTATAAGCAGCGGTTTGAAGATGGGCCGAATCGGGTCTTTTCGGGTGGACCTTTAGTTTCCGGTGAGTTGTATCGCGGTGCGGAGCCAGATTGGGGATTTGTGAACGAGGTGCCAACCCTTGAGCTTCAGCTGCTGAACCCGGCGCAGTCGCGGCGAATTTGGGTCGCCTCGGTTCAGGGCAAAATGTACGTCTGGTCGGGCTATATGAATAGTGTTGTAGGCCAACTTTGGAAGAGCTGGCCTGCACAAGCCGAACTCGATGGTCGCGTGGTGGTCCGCATTGATGGCATCCGGTACGAGCGGCGTTTGGTGCGAATTAAAACAGGCCCGGTTCTGGATGAACTGATGGCCGTTGTGAGTAAAAAGTATCCCTCACGATCATCCGGTGCTGATGTCGAATCAGGTAATGTCTGGGTCTTCGAAGTGGCGCCCCGCGCGACTGCGGATACGGCTGCTGGAGATCAAGCATGAAAAATATATTGGTTCGAATTGGGTTCGTCGCGGTTGTGACCGCTGGGTGTACTTGGATTATTCCGGGCGTAGATGATGCGATCGAGTCTGTATTTCAGATTTTGGTCCTGATTGCTTCAACGTAAGCCAAGTGTTTTCGCGTCATTAGGAGGTTGTTTCATGGCGCTTAAGCCCACGATTTTTAAGTTCAGTATTGCGCTGTCGAATGTCGACCATAACCAATATCTTGATCTGAACCTTACCGTTGCCCAGCACCCGTCTGAAACCGCGGAACGAATGATGGCGCGGGTGCTCGCTTATTGTCTGAACGCTTCTGAAGACCTTGAGTTTGCTCGGGGACTCAGTGCAAGCGATGAGCCAGATATTTGGCAGCGCAGCCTAGACGGCCGTATTTTGAAATGGATTGAGATTGGTGAGCCCGTCGCTGAGCGCCTGCGCAAAGCCAGTCATATTGCCGAGGAAGTTAAGGTCTACTGCTTTAATACCAAATCGGATCTTTGGTGGGCTCGGTCTGAAAAAGAAGTCACAGCTGCAAAGGTGCAGGCGATCCAGTTCGACTGGGGTCAAATTGTTGAGTTGTCGGGGTTGCTGGCACGAACCCTGCAATTGAGCATCACGGTCACCGACCAGTCGGCGTTCATCGCGTCGGATGCGGGATCGGTTGAGGTCCATTGGCGATTATTAAACGCGCCATAAAGAAGCAGGTCTTTTGCGCGGAAATCAACCGGGGCCTGGGGCGTGCCGGACTTAGCTTGCCTCGCCCTGATGGCAAAACGTGTTTCCGCGATATCCCAATCCTGATGTGGCTAAGCCAAACTGTCCGTTGCAACGAAGTAAGAAGGGTCTTCTAACACACTAACTTCAACTAAATTCCCAGCTTTGCGTAGCAAGGTTCGGCATTCTGCGCTGAGATGGCGAATGTGCAGGACCTTGCCGGCTTGGGTAAACCGCTCTGCCAGCGTATCAATGGCTTCAAGACCGGAATGATCACAAACGCGTGAGTCTTTGAAGTCGATCACAATATCTTCGGAGCCCTGTTCTACATCGAATTGATTCAGGAAGTGGGTGACGGAACCAAAAAATAACGGACCGTTGACCGTATAGGCATCCCAGCCATTGTCTTCTCTTGAAAGGGTGATTTTGACGTGCTTGGCGTGTTCCCAGGCAAAAACGAGGGCCGCGACGATGACGCCGACCACCACGGCAACCGCAAGATCCGTGGCAACGGTTACGCCAGAGACTAAAATCAGCACAAAGGCATCAGATTTTGGAATCTTGCGAATAATCCTAAAGCTGGACCATTCGAAGGTGCCGATGACAACAATAAACATGACCCCAACGAGCGCGGCGAGTGGAATTTGTTCGATCAGGCTAGAGCCAACCAATATGAACATCAAAAGGCACAGGGCTGCGGTGATCCCCGATAATCGGCCGCGGCCACCGGCGTTGACGTTGATCATACTTTGACCAATCATGGCGCAACCGCCCATACCACCAAAAACGCCCGTCACGGTATTGGCCACACCCTGGGCAATGCATTCTTTATTCCCGCGGCCCCGTGTCTGGGTTAGTTCATCCACCAGGCTGAGGGTCAGGAGCGACTCAATTAAGCCAATGGCGGCTAAAATGACGGCATAGGGCAATATAATCCACAAGGTTTCGAGGTTCAGCGGCACCATGGGCAGGTGAAAGCTCGGGAGTGAGCCGGCGATTGATGCCACATCGCCGACCACCTTGGTGTCGAGGTCCAGTCCGAGGACCACGAGAGTGACCGTAATAATAGCGACGAGTGATGATGGCACGGCCGTGGTGAGTTTGGGCAGGTATTGGATGATGAGCATGGTTAGCCCGACTAAGCCTAGCATGGTGTAAAGCGGCATCCCACTAATCCAGGCGACGTCCAGGATGGTATCTTGCAACCACGTATCTTGTAGCCAGCCCGCGTCCCCCGGCACCCCGAACTGACCGAGTTGCGCTAAAAAGATGACAATGGCAAGGCCATTGACGAACCCCAGCATCACAGGATGCGGCACCATACGAATGAATTTCCCGAGTCGTAAGGCGCCCGCGGTAATTTGAAGAACGCCCATCAGTACGACCGCAGCAAACAAATATTCAACGCCATGATCTGCAACCAGTGCGACCATCACCACAGCAAGCGCACCGGTTGCACCGGAGATCATGCCAGGTCGGCCACCCATGGTTGCGGTGATCAGACCAACCATAAACGCAGCGTACAGGCCGACCAGGGGTTCAACCCCGGCCACAAAGGCAAAGGCAATGGCCTCTGGCACGAGGGCCAGAGCGACCGTAAGGCCAGATAAAACGTCATCTTTAATACTGTGGCGGCGTCGATGAATTAGTTCAAACATAGGGTCTCAATTGTGACGGATAAAACGGTCTTCCAATGAGACCGAGGGGATGTCATGTGGACATTCCGTATGGAGCAGCAATCGGTAACGGGTCGATGCACTGCTCGGGCGTTTTAATTTGAATCGGATCATATCGAGCCGCGCATCGACCTAAGGGCTGAACGCGTTGTGCGACATGGTTGTGTCGGGTTTGACAATGACCCAGTGTTGAATCAACGAGGGGGTACAGCGGCTAACCAGCGGTTGGCGGGCGATTCAATACAACCCGCGAAAGGCGCGCATTCTAGGTGATGGCGTAGATCACTTCAAGTTATTGGGGGCAATCCTCAAGATTTGCGCGTCTTGAGACCAAATCAAACCCCTTAAAGGGTGGGCGCATTGCGCAGAGCCCCCTGTGGGTTGCTCGATGAGGTTCGGTTGGGCAATGGTTGGGCGACGACTTGGCTCCCCAAAGCCGCTAAATCTTAAACAGCTGAACCCCTCTGCTCCGAAACCCTAATGCGAGCAAGCGCGTCAATGTCTGTGCAACGGGGCAAGGACGTTGATGATGCCGCCCGAGTTCGGGTTTCATTAGGGCCGCCGCTCGGTTTCGAGGCGCATCAATGGGTTTCGGCGTGTCGAATCGTTTTAACCTAAGCGGGGCTGCGTGATAGGTTGAGCATTTAGGTAGGAGGACAACGATGGCAACCGAAGTCTCGATTAAGCATCGCGAAAGTGGGCTGATGAAAACCGGCGTCTATGGGTTCAGCTGGACATATCTCTTTTTTGGGCCGCTCGTGCCCCTGTTCCGAGGCGAAATTGGGATTGGTGTGCTGCATTGGATCCTAACCATTTTGACAGCTGGCTTGTGGTGGGTTGCGATGGTGTTTATGTACAACAAGCAGTACATGACCAGAATGCTGACATCCGGCTGGGTCCTGGCCGGTAGCGAATCAGACAACGCCGCTGCCAGAGCGGCATTGGGTATGGCGATTACGTAAGGCGCGAAGGCGCGGGGTTTGGGATGATTGGATTCTGATCAAACCGATTCAAAAGCAAAGCGACTGCTGGACCAGGTTGGGGCGCAAAAAATCCGGAGCGCAGAGGCCTTCCTTGAGCGGCTTTTTAAGCGATCTAGGTGTCTCGGCGTGATCGGCAAAACCCCATGATTAAGCAAGGCCAGGTTTCAAGTGCGATCTTGTTCAAACAGCAGACTCATGGTTGAAGCAAGGTGCTGTATAACGCAGCGAAGTGCTTTTTGCCCTCTTAAAGGGTCTAGCCCGCGCAATGCCAAGGGCGGTCCAACCCAGAGGCGCTCATAAACGGGCTAGCCAATCGTTAGCCGGCATAAGCTCCGGCCCGGTACTTCAACATTTGTCCAGATCCTGTCATTTGGTGCTGACCGTCCTGCCATGCGATTTTTCCGTTCACCATGACCGTGCGGATGCCGGCTGCCAGCTGTTGCGGCTCATCATAGGTTGCGGTGTCTTGCACGGTTGCAGGATCAAAGAGCAATAGGTCCGCTTGGAAGCCTGCTCGAATCATACCGCGCTGAGTCATGCCAAAGGTCGCAGCCGGCAGCGAAGTCATGCGTCGAATCGCCTCTGGCAGCGACATGAGCGCTCGTTCGCGGACATAGTGACCTAAAATTTTTGCAAAAGTGCCATAGAGTCTCGGATGCGGTTTGCCTCTCAGGTTTGGGATGCCGTCCGAGCCCACCATCATGTCTCGCCATCGAAGATTATGCTCAACATCCTGCTCATCGATGATGAATTGAATGCAGATCGTATCGGCGCCGCGCGGCGCCGTTAAGATGTCCCGCACGAGATCTGTGATGTCGACGTCCTGAGCCTTTGCAATGTCTTTTAGCATTTGACCTTCGTATTCACGATAAGCCGGGCAACTGGCTATTCGAATGACTTCCGCAAGGCCGCGGTTGATCCGGTCGAGATTAAAGTATTCGATCATTCGTCCACTGCCCGCCGTGTAGGGATAAACATCCAGCGATACACGCTGGCCTGCCGCAATCGCGGCATCAATTCGAGCAAGCGAGGGCACAACCTTGCCCCAGTTCGCAGCCCCAGCGGCTTTGTGGTGGGAAATATGCGTATGGACCTTGGCCTCAACCCCAATTCGCAGGGCTTCTTCCACGGCGTCCAAGAGGTGGTCGCCTTCATTGCGCATATGGGTGGTATAGAGCGCGCCCGTGCGGCCTGCAAGTTCGGCCAAGGCCACGATTTCTTCGGTTTGACTATATCGTCCAGGATGGTAAATCAGGCCCGTTGAAAACCCGCATGCGCCTTGTTCAAGTGCCCGCTCAACATGGCCGCTCATGGCTTTTAAGTCGCGCTGGTTTGGCGCTTGCTTAGGATCATCCATCACCAGGCTTCGGATGGTGTTGTGACCCACCAGCATCATGTTGTTGATTGCGGGCGCGCCGGCCAGCACGGCGTCAAAGTAGCCGCTTAAGTCGGTGAAGGCGCCGTTGAGCCCGGACAAGATGCCGCCACTGGCTTTTCTGGGGTCTGATTCTGGATCAAACGGGATTGCGCTGAAGCCGCAGTTACCACTGACGACCGTTGTGACGCCTTGGGATAACTTAAACGTCATATCCGGATGGCGGAGAAAGGCGCCATCATCATGCGCGTGGGTATCGATCAGTCCCGGTGCCAGCACGAGGCCGGTGCCATCGATTTCTTGATGCGCTGGGCCGGTGTCACCGATTACCGCTATTTGATCGCCTTCGATCCCGACGTCGGTGATAACCCCGGCACTGCCGCTGCCGTCGATGACGTCAGCGCCTCGGATTACAAGGTCAAGCATAGGGGTCTCCTGATCGTTGGACGGGTTGCACTGAGTTTTAGTCTATTTCAATTTGCCAGGAATAAAATCACTGCGGCCTAAAAATTTTTTGTGCAATGATTGTTGCCCGGGCTCGTATTCAACGCGTCGGCAGTGGTCTTTTAGCGTCACCGCGGTCCGGCACGCGCAGTTGAGCTCAGCGGGCGGTTGAGCATTTCAGCGGCCCGAGCCAAGTTACCGTGGCGCTAATCTCGGCAGATTGGCGCGGACTATTTTAGGCGCCTAAAGTCAGGCGAATTAGATCCTTGCAGGGCGTCGCGCTCGAAAAAAGTCGAAAGCCGCGACCGTTGGAAGACCTTGCGACTAAGCCAAACGATGCGGCAGGGCCTACCGAGCCGTCTTGTTTGCACGGCTTTCTTGCGTCCTTGAAACGCGTTACCGTGAAGACTTCGCCAATGACTGAGGATGCTGACTATGCCACGACAAGACATTACGCCGATCAATGACCAACTCGCGGATATTATTGTGCGGGCAGATGAGCCCTGGATCGAAACTCAGCCTGGGATGGCGTGGATCAAGGTGCTCTGGACCGGCCCTGAGACGGGGCGTTGGGCAGCGCTGTTTCGGTGGAAGAAAGGCTACGTTGCCTCGCCCCATAAGCATTTATCCGATGCCCACACCTATGTATTAAAGGGCAAGCTGCAGGTGCGCGATGGCGTCCTCAACGCCGGCGATTATGACTACGAACCCAATGGCGTGCTGCATGATGAGACGGTTGCGTTAGAAGATACGGAATATTTATTCATCTGCGATGGGCCCGTTGTCTTTTTTGATGATGAGGGGCTAACCAGCTACCTCAGCTGGGAGGAAATGGCGCGCATGCAGGCCGCTGCGAAGGGCTCTGGCTGAGCCTGTCAAGCACGTTTGTCGCAAAGAGAGGGCGCTTTACACAAGCGCGCGTCCGGTACGGCGAGCTTTATAACCCTTGAAAAGCTCGGCCCGAGACGAGCGCCAGGCGCAAAGGTAACGGTTTAAGATAGGTTGCAAACAATGTTTAGGGCATTATCTGAACGGTACGAAAGTCGGCATAGCCCCGAACGGGTTGCCAGATAAACCCTTTTAGATTCGGCTTGATGATCGCGGCCCCATAAGGCTCGAACAGGGGTAAAACCGTAACCCGCTCGGTAAAGAATTCATGAACTTTGTGAACCTGTGCAACCCGATCTGCTTGATGAATCGCAGATCGGCTCTGGTAGTACAGCGCGGCCATGTCATCCCCGGCATAAAGGCCTTTGAAGATGCGTCGGAAATTCGGGTCCCCCATGAATGAGATCTGATCCATCGGATCATCAACATCCACTGGCCAAGTGATGAGGGTCATGTCCGAGGTCCCGGCACGCCACTTTTCAACCATCCGTTGCGTGGTCTGGGGATCGATTAAAAGCTCGATGTTCAGATGGGTGTCGAGGCGGGCCTGAAGGTACTCGGCGACCCGGCGATAGAGCGTGCTGTCGTTAATGGTTAGGGTCAAGCGCGGCCTAGCAGGTAAGTTGAGTTCGGCCCGCGCTCGTGCGAGATGCACTTTGGCGGCGTTGACATCCGGTCGATGCCGGCTCGGCGGACGCGCGGTTAGGTAGGGCCTGTCACCGATGGTCAACCAGTCGTGAAACATTGAGTCGGCGACGCGAGTGCCCGGGCTTGCGACGACTTTATTGACCAGTTCGTCCTTGTCGATCACCAAACTAATGGCCGAGCGAAGCGATTGATTGGCGCTCTGCATGCCCGCGGCATGACTGAATTGAATATGGAACAGGTGTCCAGTTGGAAAGGTCTTCACGCGCAACCGATCATTCATAGCCGCTTTCAGAGTATCGCGGTCGAGGCTCGCAACGGCCAGTTCATCATTGAGGAAGAGGTTCAGCTGCGTCCTGGGGTCTGCGCCAATGTGATCAAACGTAATGGCATCGAGTTCAACCTCGTCCTGGCGCCAGTATTGGACGTTTCGCGTCAGGTCAATGCGCTTGCCTCGTTGCCAGGCTTTGATTTTAAACGCGCCGTTGGCGAGGTGCGTCTCGGGGCGGGTACCAAACTCATCACCAGCGGCCTCATAAAAGGTTTGGCTGATCGGATAAAAGATTGAATTGGTCATCAGCTTCAGGCACCAAGCACAGGGGTGTGCTAGCTCAACGCTTAGAATCGAGGCGCTCAGGGCACTGACGCCGAGTGTTTGGGGATTTGCTTTGCCGGCCAGGATCGCTGAGGCATGCTTGATGGGTGCGGCAAGATTTGCTGAGGGTGCGGCGGTAGCGGGGTCAACCAGTTTCTGCCAAGCGAATACAAAATCCTGCGCGGTCACGGGCGCGCCGTTCTCCCAAGTAGCGTCTTCTCGGAGCCAGAATGTCAGCTGATCGGCTGCAACTTCCCAGCGCTGCGCGACGCCGCCCGTGAGCCGACGTTTGCCGTCATAACGCAGGAGTCCTTCGTTGGTATGGGCTAACACTTGGGCGGTATAGCTCACGCTTTCTGCGGTCAGCGTGTTCAGCGTTCGCGGCTCCTGCGCAATGCTTGCGATCAGGGTTTTGGAATGGGCCTCGATCTCTGCGTTTGCAAAGCTGATCCCTGGTAAAAAAAACCAGAGTCCGAGGGTTGCCAAGGCAGTTTTAGCACGGAGTAACCCCCCGGCTTCACGCTTTAATGAACGCCGGATTGCCGAGCCCGCGCGAGCCTTTTTGATGAAAGATTTTATTTGGCTTGGAATCCGGGGCAGCCGGGTTTTATTCGTGTGCCGACGAGACGGATGCGGCAGGCAAGGCGCTGTTTGTTTTTCAGGGTCAGGCAGGTCTTGCCGCATTAAAAGACCTTGAAACCAAACTGTTCATACAGCAATTTGAAGCCGTAAATCAGCAGGGTGGTTAGTGCAATTGAGACCAAGGTTGCGATGGGAAAGCCAAATTTATGAATGAGATAAGGGAAGAAGAGAAACATCGGCAAGGTTGGCAAAACGAAGTACAGAGTCAGTTGCAGATGATTGCTGATTTTGGAATCGGTTGCGCCTTCAAAGTACATCCAAAAAATGATGAGGAACGTGGTCAAGGGCAATGCGGCCAGCAGACCGCCGTACTGATCACTTTTTTTGGCGACTTCGCTGACAAGCACAATAATGATCGCGGTAAACAATACTTTCGCAACGAGGTACAGCAAGACGCGCTCCTTAACCTATAACCCAAAGTGGGCGGGATGACTTTGAATATCCTGACTGATTTTTTCACCAATCATAATGGTGGTTAAGTTGGTGTTCGCACGGGGAACATGGGGCATGATCGACGCGTCAGCGACCACCAATCCCTCGCAGCGATGCATCTGACCCGAGGTGTTCACAACACTGCCGGCATCTTCGCGAGGGCCCATCTTGATGGTGCCGCAAGGATGATACCCACTGCCGGCAAATCGCCGAATCAACCCCTTTAAAGCTTCATCACTTGCGCCACGCTTTGGGTCTGGAAAGGCAATGCCGTCAATCATGGCGCGTAAAGCGGGTTGCTCAGTAAACCGCAAGGCGTCTTTTAGTCCTGCCAGCAGCGGCAATAAGTCTCGATCGTCCTCACAAAACCGATTATGGATACTGGGTCGGTCTTGGCTTTTAGCCCCAGTCAGCGCGAGATGGCCTCGGCCATATTGGTATTCAAGACACGCGGCGATCGCGAACATTGGAGGCCCGTTGGGCTTGCCGGCGTAACTCAGTTGCTCGAGTTGCATATTGTTGCGATCGGTGGCGCCGTCGGTTGTATAGCGCAGAATGGTTTGAATAATCGGCGCGTCATGGTCGATGATTACCCCGGGTTTGACCTGACAGGCTACCGCCAGAGCAGGATGATCGCACAGGTTTTGGCCGATAGCCGGTTCGTCCTCGATCACTTCTATCCCGAATTGCGTCAGCATCGGCGCCGGGCCTAGCCCCGACCGCATCAAAAGGGTGGGGGATAACAGTGCGCCGGCGGCAACAATCGTGAGCATGCCGTGAACGGTCTGGCGTTCGCCTGTGGGTAGCTCGATTTCTGCGCCCGTACATCGATGACCGGTAATCAGCAATCGTTGGACTTGGGTGTTGGAGAGAATCGTTAAATTGGGTCTGAATCGAGCGGGGGCAAGGTAACCGATAGCGCAACTGATTCGAAGACGTCCCAGCTTGTTCATGGGTTGTGGTCCAGCGCCAACGGATTGAGGATCGTTGGCGTCTTCACAAGACGGATAGCCTAAGCGTTCGGCGTCGTCCAAAAAGGCTTGATGTTGGGGCAAGAGCGCATCCTTGGGGTAGCGCCGGATGGTGATCGGCCCGGCGTCGCCATGATGCGGAGCATCGCCATAATCAAGGTCTCGCTCTAGGCGGTTAAATAAGGGCAAGACCGATGCCCAATCCCAACCAGGATTACCCGCGTCATGCCAGGCATCATAATCTTCAGGTAGGCCGCGCAGCGCAATGGCGGTATTGACGGCGCTGGAGCCGCCAGTGACCCGTCCACGAGGTAGTCGCGTGTTTTGGGTTTCAGTCGGCTGATAATCCAGGCCCCAATCATGATCCGCTACCGCATTGCGGTGACTGTTGACCAATTCAAAGGGCAGATTCGAGGCCAATGCATAGTCCGGGCCGGCCTCAATCAGTAGGATCGAGCGGTTTGGATCTTCGCTGAGTCGGTTGGCGAGCACGCTGCCGGCACTGCCGGCGCCGATAATGATGACGTCATACATGATAAGCCTCTGCCTGCATTGTGCCCCAGAGGGGTGCTTTGCGAAAGCGAGAACGTTAAAACCGGTCCGTTTTTTTAAAGACAAAAAAAACGCCCCAATTGAGGCGATAAAAATGAGGGTGGGGCGCCGAAGGAACGGCGCCCTTGCTCGCTTTTGAAAGGTTAGAACTGGTTCATGGTGTTGTCTTTGCCGCCAGCCAAGAGGGCATTGTCACCGGAGAAATATTCCTTATGGTCATCGCCGATGTTCGAGCCAGCAAGGTCCTGGTGCTTCACCGAGGCCATATCGCGCCGGATTTCCTGACGTTGGACATCCCGGACGTAGGCCAGCATGCCAAGATCACCGAAGTAACCTTCAGACAGAATGTCGGTCCCAAGCGCCGTTTCATGATATGTGGGCAAGGTGATCAGGTGATGGAAGATGCCCGCTTC
>Ga0208972_1000682_pt1 | contig 12357 bp, 15 predicted proteins | sample AOAMet_48_BLW_10_2_FD_188232 | JGI IMG/M metagenome (GOLD analysis project Ga0208972, IMG submission 188232) | Ammonia-oxidizing marine microbial communities from Monterey Bay, California, USA - CAN11_48_BLW_10 (SPAdes) | ecosystem: Environmental > Aquatic > Marine > Intertidal zone | place...
ACATCTCCTTGAATTCCAAAATATTTTTGGAATTTCTCAGTAGTTGTATAAATTTTCAATCTACCTACATTTTGATGAGTGATGTAATCTAATTGTCGCAATTCTTTTAGATGTGCATAAACACCTGAACCTCTTGTCTCCACAAGTTGTTTTGATGCTATTGGTTGCATGTATGCAATATATGATAATGTCTTTAACGTTGCATTTGGTAACACTGGTTTTGATGCATATCTTTTGACTGTTGAACTATATTCTGGTTTTAACTGCATCACATATGATCCGTCTGGTAAAGTTGTAATTTCTAATGCTTTGAATGCTGTTTTTGTTTTTTTCATAATTGTTCCAAGTAAATCTAATGTTTTTGTCCTTGATTCTGTGCCTGATGCCCTAATAATATCTTCTATTCTTAGTGGTCGCCCTGCTGAGTATAGTGCTGCTTCTATTCTTGCAGTTGCTTCATCCATATTTTCGATTCTGACCATTTTATTCTCCTGTAAAATTTAGTTTTAAGAAACTTTCTCCATTTTTATTCAGTTGATGTCTCTTCTTTTATGAGTATTATTTTGATATCGTCGTCTTGTTGTTCTAAGTCTACTTTTTGATCTCTTGCTAAAAATAATGCTGCAAAAAAACATCTGATGGAATCTACTTGATCCAATTCTGTAATGATGTCTTGAAGTAACCCTACTCCTGTTTCTGCAATTTTTTTCATAATTAGATCTTCATATTTTCCGATAATACTTTCTAGTGAAATAAAAAATTCTTGAAAATCTGGTGCTTCAATTGGTTCTATGTCTAATTTTTTATTTCTTCTAGATTGTGGGTTTGCTATAGTTCCAATAAGATTTTGAAGCAATCCTAACAAATCATCTAATGAAACTGGATATGTTGACTCATGTCTATATGGAATATCAATTAATTCTATATCTACATCTGTTCGTTGAAAACTTGGTTTTTTATCCATAGCTGCTTTTTGTAATGCAAAAATACTTTCAACTTTCATTCTATAGATCAGTGATGATGACAATGCTGCCATTCCTGCAACTTTAAGATCTTTTCTACCTGTTTTTTCTAAAATTTTTGCTAATAAATTTAAAATTTGAATAAGATCTATTTCCCAGACGTCTTTTTTTACTACTGCTTTTGGATCAAATAACACATTGATTGGTTCTTGAGCAATACTGTTTGGTTTTTGAGATTCACTCACAGGTTGACTATTTCATTATTCCATAATATCTAATGACTCTACTTTTTTCTTACTTCCAGTCAACTCTTATATTGTAAAGATAGGTTTTTTCAATTATGAAATCTGCAAGGATCACTGCTCCTAATGCTCCTCTTTCAGTATCTGAATCTGAAACTCCGAAACCTGAAGGAGATCAAGTATTAGTTAAAGTGGGTTCTGTGGGTGTTTGTCATAGTGATTTACACCTATGGGAAGGTGGTTATGATCTTGGGGATGGACAATTCATGAAAGTTACTGACAGGGGCGTAAAGTATCCTGTTACTCCTGGTCATGAAATTGTTGGAACTGTTGAAGATATTGGAAACAATGTTTCTGGAATTGTAAAAGGTGATCAAGTACTTGTTTTTCCTTGGATTGGTTGTGGTGAATGTCCTGCATGTAAAGTTGGAAATGAGAACTTGTGTGATACACCTAGATCGATGGGTGTTTTCCAAGATGGTGGATATTCTGATTATGCTTTAATTCCAAATTTTAAATATTTAGCCAAACTTGACGGTGTGGATCCAGATGCTGCAACATCACTTGCATGTTCTGGATTAACTGCATACACTGCAATTAAAAAAGCAAATAGTAATTCTCCTGAATTTCTTGTTATTGTTGGTGCCGGTGGTTTGGGATTGATGGGTGTTCAAATTGCTCATGCAATTACTGACGCAAAAATTATCTGTGTTGATCTTGATGATCAAAAATTAAATACCGCCAAAGAGATGGGTGCTGATTATACTGTTAATTCTAAAGATTCTGACACTGTCCAACAAATTATGTCTATTTGTAATGATAAAGGCGCTGACAGCGTAGTTGATTTTGTTAATGCTCCACCAACAGCAAAACTTGATTTTGCTGTATTGAGGAAAAGAGGAAATTTAATTTTAGTAGGATTGTTTGGTGGTTCTATTGAATTATCTTTAGTAACAATTCCTCTTAAATCCATTACAATTCAGGGTGCATATACTGGAAACTATGATGATATGGTGGAATTGCTTGAACTTGCACGAAAAGGAACTCTTAATCCTGTTATTTCTAAACGATACACTCTTGATGAATGTAATACTGCATTAGAAGATCTTAAGGCAAGAAAAATTCTTGGCCGTGCTGTGATTAATCCTTAATCTAGATCCCTTCTTCTAAAACCCAACCTGTTTTAATAATTTTATAATCTTCTTGTTCTCCAATCCCTGTGGCATATCTCCAAATACATACTGCATTTGTTTGCATACTTTCTTTAATTTTCAATAAAGACTCTGTTTCAAATTCTAAATTTTTATCTGCACTTCCGCATTCTTTACAAAATTTACATTTTTGATCAAGCATAATTGGATTTGATTCAATCAATGGATATGCACTGCATGCTAATGGTTTTGATTCATAAATTTTACATGGTAATCCTCCATGAGTGGATTTTTTCTTACTTTTAGTATCTAGGAAAGGACATGTGTTTCCATTTTCTTCAATTCCCATTAATTGATATGCTAAAATTTTTGTAGGTAATTGATTTCTATTTTCAGAAACCCCTATTCTTGGTAAAATTTTGATTTCAATTTTATTTAATTTTGCTAATTCTTCTATTCTTTCTTTTTCTTCAGGCAGTATCAATACTCCTATTTTTCCAAATTGTTTGCTTGGGTAATATTCTCTTTGAATGCAACAATCTGCACACTCTTCAATACATCCAAATTCCATATTTCTAATTTTATTAGAATAGATAAAATTTCTTTTGATTCTTATTTTTTTTAAAAACCTCATAAGTTATATGGTAACTTAATCTAATGTTATTGTGGGTAAGCGTCAAGTAAAAAATGAAAGTGCTCTAAAAGAAATTCGTCTTCCTGAAGAAGGTGAATTATTTGGTAGAGTATTGAAAATGATGGGAGGAGAGAATGTCATGATTAAATGTGATGATAATGTAACTCGAAGAGGAAGAATTCGAGGAAAATTGAAACGTAGGGTTTGGATTCGAGATAATGATATTGTTATCATTGCTCCTTGGGATTTCAATGAAAATGAACGCGGTGATATTGTTTGGAGATTCACATTACCTCAAGTTGAATGGCTAAAAGATAATGGTCATATTGCAAAAGATTTCTAATTTTTACATATACCTTAGTTAATATAGTGAATATGTTATTTCAGAAAATATGGAACAAGGTACCGTAAAATGGTTCAACCGTACTAAGGGCTTTGGTTTTATCGAAAGAGAAGGTGGCGACGATATGTTCGTTCACAAATCTGACGTTGATGGATTCATTAACGAAGGCGATAAAGTCGAGTTTGAAATCGGTGAAGGACAAAAAGGCCCAGCCGCACAAAAAGTCAAAAAATTAGAGTAGACATTTGAATTTTTAAATTAAGATTTCATCTATGTTTTCTTAAACAGTCTATTTTTTTATTATTTTTAATCAAATGTAAAAATTACATTTTCTTTTGAAATTTTTACATATTTTTGTTCGATTATCGTTAGGTATTCTTAAATTTACTCTCTTCACTAGTGATCATTGGTTGTAGGGTCGTTAGTCACATACGCAACTGTAAAGGCATATAGTCTAAAAGGTAAATTACTTTCTAAAAAAACATTTCAAACCTTGGCAGAATCTAGAAACCTTGATGAATTTGCAAGTCGATTAAACAGTACTTCTTACTCTGATTATATTAGAAAAATTCCTAAACCCTACACGTCAAATAATATTGAAATTAGTTTTAGAGGAAAACAAGCTGAACTATATTACATGATGATGAATTCTGTCGGTGGCTCAAATTTACTTATGGCATATTATTACAAATTTATTTTTAAAAATTTAAAAAATATTGTTAAAGGTAAAATTTTGGGAAAATCACAATCTCAAATAGAATCTTCTATAGGATTAAGAGCAGAAGAATTAATTCAAAGAAGAGATGTGACACTTAAAGCTCTTACTTCAAAAAATATTGAAGAAGTAATTAGTAATTTCAAATCATATAATTTTGGAAATGATGTTGAAAAAGCATTAATGTTGTACAATGATTTGGGTGAAATAGGAGTTATTGATACATTTCTTGATAAAATTTTATATCAAAATTTAGCTGATAGTATTAAAAGTAAAGCCGATTTAAATTTATTAAAATTATTTGGAACTGAATTAGATTTGTATAATATTACAAATATTGTACGTGGAAAATTTTGGAATTTAGATGATCAGTCAATTAATGATCTATTGGTTTCTCATACTTCTAGTACTAGTGATGAATTACTATCTAAGATGATTTCTGCAGAGAGTCTCAAAAGTAGTTTTATGGAATTATCTAAAACCAAATTTTCTGAAATTATTCCTTCTGAAGCAGATGATATTATAATGATAAATGAATTTGAAAGAAAATTTGATATTTTTTTGTACAATTCGTTACTAAAGGAATTTGCTAATATGTTCAAATTGTCTACTGTCGTATCTGTTGTACGATTGTATGATTATGAAATTAGAAATTTATCTTCTATATCATATGCCGTAGAAAACAATATTTCAAGTGATATTGTTATGTCAAAAATAATTGCTTCAGAATAATGTTTTAACAATTTTTTAAAATTTTGTGGTCCCGCGGGCATGAATTGAACATGCGACAACCCGGTTTCTGTATGCCTGATATGCTGTTTTTCGGTCAGCCATCTTAAGCCAACAACTACAGCCGGAAGCTCTACCAGGCTGAGCTACCACGGGACAAAAATTATGAACATTTTTGCTCTTAAAAACTATGGTGATTTTTCTAAATTTTATTTAGTATATGGATAAATAGTCTTAAAAATTCCAAATACTATCATGTCTAAATTAAAACTATTATCTTCTGGATATGTTTGTGCCCCTTACTTACACAATCGTGATTCCCTTGAATTAAAAGAATCTTGGACTAGTTCTAAAAATGTTGAAAAATTATTTTTTGTTACTGGTACTTTTTCTAATGATAGTCAACCATATTTTTCAACTTCAGCTAACCATTACTTATTAGCTAAATTCAAAGATAACTCAATTATTGAAAAAGAACTATCTAATCATGTTCAGGAAAAAACTTCATTTGTATTTAATATCCATGATGATCTTTTTGAGCGCGAAGTTTTGGGAGAAATTAATTTTATTTCTATATATTATTTAGAATATGATGAAGGAGAAGAAGATTTACAAGAAATTGCTGGTATCTTACTAAAAAGAGAAAAGATTGAAATTGCTGGACTTGGGAAAATGACTACCACTTGTTCTATTCCTTCAAAATTTACTTTTCCTTATTCTGAAAATATTGTTGTAATTGAAGTTGCTAGTGAAAAAAGCCATCAGAGTGTAAAAAAATACTGTGATCAAACACAACGTGATGTTACTAGAAAGGGGTTCACATTATCTAATTTGTTAAGTCTTTCAATTCTTGATCAGCTAAAGTAGAAGTTAAATATTCGAGTAAAAACTGTTTTTTATGAGTAAACCCTCTGACCTAGGTTCTTTGAAAATTGGATCATACATTTTACTTCCACACACTGATCAACCTAGTGGTGAGGCATGTAGAATTATTGAATATGATACATCAAAACCTGGAAAACACGGTGCAGCTAAAGCCCGAATAGTTGGTCAAGGTATCTTTGATGGAAAAAATAGACCTCATGTTGGTCCTGTGAGTATGCAAATCCACATTCCAATGATTAACAAGAAAGTTGGACAAATTATTTCAATTAATGGTGGCACCGTACAGGTTATGGATTCTGAATCATTTGAAACCATAGATATTGCTATGATTGACGAATCTGTTGAAGGCAAATTAGAAAATGGACAAAATGTTGAATATTGGGTTGTTATGGAACATACCAAAATTATGAGTATCAAAAATAGTTAGACTGATAATTTTACTGAAATATTTCATTATTTGATTTTAATCATAGCACTAAAATTCTATGTATTTGAAACTATTGTAGATGCTGATGATTGTTGGAAAAGCCGTCTGATTTATGATGACGATTATGAGTATTGAAGCATCTCATTTGATTCACTCTAAATTTTATTAGACTGATTTTTTTTATAAAATTATGAAATTAGCTTGTCTTTTTTCTGGTGGAAAAGATAGTACATATGCTATTCATCTTGCTAAACAACAAGGACATGATGTTGTCTGTTTGTTGAGTGTATTTCCAAAATCTGAAGAAAGTCATCTTTTACATCATCCTAATTTAAAATGGACTAAATTACAATCTATCTCAATGAAAATTCCACAGTTGATTATTTCTTCAAATTCTGATGAAACTAATGATGAGCTAATTGTAATGGAAAAATTATTACAAACTGCAAAAGATGAATTTAAAATTGATGGATTGGTTCATGGTGGAATTAAAAGTAAATTTCAAAAAGAAAAATTTGAAACTTTATGTACAAAATTAAATTTAGTTTCTATTGCACCTTTATGGAACACTGAACCAAAACAATACATGAATAAATTAGTTGATTCCAATTTTAATTTTTTAATGATTACTGTTTCTTCTGATGGTTTGGATGAACAATGGTTGGGGAAAATAATTTTAAAATCTGATATTGAACTTTTGACTACACTATCTGATAAATTTAGATTTAATTTAAATTTTGAAGGTGGAGAGGCTGAGACTTTTGTAATTGATTGTCCACTCTTTTCTCACCCTATCAAAATTAATCAATTTACAAAAAATTGGGATGGATATAGAGGAAGGTTTGAAATAGTGGATGCGGAGTTAAATTGCAATGCTTGATGGTTTAAAAAATAGTTTAGGTGATGCAATCAAAAAGATTGTTAAATCCTCAGGCATAGATGAGGAATTAATTAAGGAACTTTGTAAAGATGTTCAAAGGGCATTATTGACATCTGATGTTAATGTAAGACTGGTGCTTGAAATCACTAAGAGATTGGAGGAACGATCATTAAATGAAACCCCTCCACCTGGACTTTCACGTAAAGACCATATTGTAAAAATTCTTTATGATGAGTTATCTAAATTATTAGGTACAGAATCTGACTTTAATTTTAAATCCGGAAAACAAATTAAAATTATTTTATTGGGAATTCAAGGAAGCGGAAAAACTACTGTTGCGTCAAAACTTGCCAAATTTTTAACTGGACAGGATCTTAAAGTTGGAGTTGTAGGTGCTGACACATATCGACCTGGTGCATTGGTACAGCTTAAAATGATGTGTGAAAAATCTGGTGTTGAAGTTTATGGTGAAGAAAATAATAAAGATTCTCCAAACATTGTTCAAAATGGATTAAAACATTTTGCAGGTCAGACTCTTGATGTAATTATCATTGATACTGCCGGTCGACATAAGGAAGAACATGATTTACTTGAGGAGATGGGTCGAATTAACAAAGTTGCTGACCCTGATTTAGCTTTACTTGTAATTGATGGTACTATTGGTCAACAATGTTTCAATCAAGCTGAAGCATTTCACAAAACAATTCCAGTTGGTGGTGTTATAATCTCAAAATTAGATAGTTCTGCAAAAGGTGGTGGTGCACTTGCAGCATCAGCTGCAACTGGTGCTCAAATCATGTACATTGGTACTGGTGAACGTATTGATGATTTAGAAAAATTCTCTCCCACTAGATTTGTTGGTAGATTACTTGGAATGGGTGATATTCAGGCTGTATTGGATTTAGCAAAAAGGTTAGAAAATGAAGGTGACGATGTTAGAATGAAAAGAATTTCTAGTGGAAAAATGAATATGGATGATTTCTTTTATCAACTAGAAGAAGTTACTAAAGTTGGTTCTTTGAAAGGTCTTCTTGACAGTATGCCTGGAATGTCTGGTATGGTAAAGGAGGATCAAGTTGATCAAATGGAAGGTAGAGTTTCAAAATGGCGATACATAATTCAAAGTATGAATAAAGATGAAAAGGCAGATCCTGACTTACTTAATTCCTCTAGGATAAAACGAATTGCTCGTGGTTCTGGGTGGCCTGAAGGTGAAGTTAAAGAATTACTCAAGAATTATAAAAATTCTAAGAATTTAATGAAGGCATCAAAAGGTCGTCAAATGCAAGGCACTCTTAGAAAAATGGGATTAGGATAATACCTAATACTGATTCCAATTTATTATGTCTAATTACTCTGAAATTACTTCTATTGTAAATTCAATTCTTAAAAAATATGATTTGTGTGATCAATGTTTAGGACGTTTATTTTCAAAACAACTACATCTGTCATCAAACAAATTTCTTGGTAAAAAATTAAAAAAAAATTATATTTCTAAAAGTAAATGTTATGTTTGTAAGGATCTGTTTTGTAATTTAGATCATTTTTTAAAATTAATGCTTGACTTGTCATCGAATTATGAATTCCAAACATATGGTGTTGGAATAATTATTAAACCTTCAATTGTGGATAGAGATGATTTTATTCGATCTAAATACAAGCTTAAGGGAATTGACAGTATTAAGACTGATATCGCCAAAGAGTTGATCAAACTTTTTACAAAAAAAACTCAAAAAACCCTGGATTCGTTTGATCCTGAAATAACATTCACCGTAAATCTAAAGGATGAATCATGTCAATTACATTCAAAATCTATAACTATTTTTGGAAAATATGTTAAATCTGAGAGGGGATATGCACAAAAACAAATCCCTTGTGACAATTGTTCTGGTACAGGATGTAGAGTTTGTGATTTTCATGGTATTTCTGAATTTGAAAGTATAGAGGGAATTATCTCAAAATTAATTTTTAAGAAATTTGGTGGAACCACTACTAAATTTACTTGGATTGGTGGTGAAGACAAATCCAGTTTAGTTTTAGGTAATGGGAGGCCCTTTTTTGTCAAAATAAAAAATCCCTCCAAACGAAAATCTAAATTATCTGATGAGAAATTTGATTCTGTATCTGTTTTTAATTTGAAATTAGTCGATACATTTCCTAAAAAACCTTTAAATTTTTACTCAAGGATAAAAATAAAAATTTCTACTGAATTACAAATTAATTCAAAAAAATTACAAAAATTAAAAGATCTGACAACTTGTCCTATTGTAATTTATGAAAAATCTGGTAAACGTTACGAAAAAAAAATTTTTGATTTAAAATATAAAAAAAATTCTACTAATTTATTTACTATAATTATGTCTGCTGAAGGTGGATTTCCTATCAAAAGATTCGTTATTGGTGATGATGTTTCCCCTAACATTTCTTCACTTCTTGATAATTCCTGTGTGGCCCAAGAATTTGATTTTTTAGATATTGTCTTAAAATGATAACTTTAACTAGCGCTAAATATGGTCAATTATCATGCCAATGAGAAAAAAAGGTAAACATCAAAGACATGCTGATCAAAGAGCAAATACACGTAAAGTAAAGAAAGCAAAGTCTGGAAAACCAAGATCCTGATAAAATCAACATTTTTACATTAAAATTTTCAACAATGTTTGTTGGATCCTTTAGTACGTTTTAGAGATGCAAATTCTAAGGGTCTTATTCCTGATGATGTTTATGATTTAACTTTGAAGCGTTTCCCTATTGCTGTTGCTGGTATTGACAGAATTGAAAAAGCATCTGGAATTCAATATCCTGTTGCTTATGTGGAGCCTTCTCTTGTAGTTTCGTCATCTGATCCAAATTCATATGAGTATGGTATTCTTTTTGCTAGAACTATTCCTGTTATGTTTGAAGAAAAATTTCAAGTTGTAATTCAAATTTCTGCTCCTTTGATTGCTTATGGTCTAAAGGGTACAATTCATGCTATTTTAGCTCATGAATTCTTACATTTTTTAGAACTATTGCGAAAAATTTCAAAAATGGAATTACTATCTGATGAAATATCTGGTAATTTATTTGAAAATGTATACAGTGATGAAACGCGATTATTTGAACCTCGAGTTGTTTTTAAAGATAGAACCTTGTTAAATCATATCACTAAAAAATTTCCGGCTGGTTTTCGTGATTACAAATTAGAAGATAAAGTTATTAAATTTTGGTCTGATAGAGATTTACCTAAATCTAATATTTCCTTAGATGCTAATAATGTAAAATTATCTGCAGAATCTTTGTCTAAAATTAAACTTGATCCCAAATTCTTAACAAAAATAAATCAGTTGGAAGAAAAAAGTTCTAAAATTTGTAAGAAACAATTGTATTAATTCTAATTTTTTTTATTGTTTGAATTCTGTTAGTCCACATTTTCCACATGTGTTTCTATCTTTATGCTCTGACATGTATACTCCTTTTCCACATCTCGAACAATTTTTTTTAATTCTAGTTGCTTTGTCGCCATCAACTTTGAAATATCCATAAACTTTTGGACTGGATCCTTTACTGCCTTTTTTTTCTACAGGCATTATTCTGTTTTCTCCTCTGCTGGGGCTTCAGCTGCTGCTTCCTCTGCTGGGGCTTCAGCTGCTGCTTCCTCTGCTGGGGCTTCAGCTGCTGCTTTTTCAGTAGCTGCTTTTTCAGCTTCTGCAATCTTTGCTTTAGTTTTCTCTAATCTTGAAATAATAGTTGGATTGATGTGTTTTTTTGCTAATCCTTCATCATCATATACATAGAAAGTTCCTGTCACTTTTAACATTCCAACATTTGTTTTTAGTCTCATTGGAATTACAACTTTGCCATCTAATTTGAATTCCTTTGTAATCATATCTACTGCTTCTAAAGTTTTGAGTTTACCACTCAAACCTGGAAAATCACAAGTTAATTCTCTTCTTGATAAGAAGGTGTTGTTTACATCTGAAATTGTCTGAATAAGTGACATGTATCCAAAATCCTTTGGATATTTCATATAAACCTAGTTGAATTTACACAAGAAATTTAAGAAAATACTGTGAATCTGTGTTATGGAGCGATATTTGATTCATATAAAAAATGAAAAATATGTTCCTGTGAATTCACGTGAAATACTACATAGATCAAGAGATCTAATTTCTGGAATGAATGCTCATGTTAGACTTGCTAGGGTTGCTACAACCTTCATTGAATTTGATGTAGCTATTGAAACAAAAGATGTACAAACACTTGTAAAAAAATTATCTCCTATTGGGGGTTTAGATAATATTCGACATGTAGTTGAGGAAGAAATTGAAATAGATCAGGGTATTAAAGATGGTATTTTTTATTTTAATGCTGAACGGTTTTGGGAATGTCATGAGGCATTTGAAGGTGTATGGAAACAATGTTTTGGACGTGAAAAGGAGTTGGTTCAAGGAATTATACTTGTAGCAGTTGCATATGCTCATGCTCAGGAAAACGAATTGAGTATTGGTGTTGCAATGTTAACTAGGGCATTAGAAAAATTAGGAACATCTCCATCCATGTATCATTCAATTGATGTTGAAAGAATTAGAAAAAAATCTATTGAAATGCAAAAAATTAATGATTTGGTTTTATTTGAGATCTAATTAATTCTATGGATTTTGTAACTACTTCTGAACCTTGAAGTAATCCTATACTTCCTTTCTTTGCTTGTTCTTCAGTCATTCTTGTTGTGCCATCATTTTTAATAAAATCTGCTGAAACTACAACTGGTACTGGATCATCACTATGTCCTTTATTGATACATGGGGTAGAGTGATCTGCTGAAATAATTATTGCAACTTTATTTGAGTCAATGTTTTCCAGAAGTGTTTTAAAAAATCTTTGATCAATTTCTTCTATGTTCTTCATTTTACCAATGGCATCTCCATCATGACCAAATTCATCTGGTCCTTTAAGGTGAACATATATCGCATTTTGTGTTTCCATTGACTTTGCTGCAACTTTTGCTTTTTCTTCATAATCAGTTAAACCTCCTGCTTCAAATGCTTCCATTTTAAGAACTTCTGAAATTCCAAGTTCAACTGGCATGTCGACAATACATGAAAATTTCATTTTATGTTTTTCATTGATTGGTGATACATCTGGATATTTGTTACCTGCATCTCTGAGTAGGATACAGCTTAATTGTTTTTTATTTTGCTCTTTACGTTTTTTATTTATCTCACTTTCTTTCATAATTTTTATTGATTGTTCTGAAAATTCATTAACTAAATCTGCTGTAATTTTAGAATCTTCATTCTCTTCTAACGGTAGACATTTTTCAATTTTTAAATAATCTCCTACTGCTTTTGCTACTCCCATTCCACCAATGTTGCTATATGCAGGATCTGTATTTGTGATTCTTGAT
>Ga0208972_1000686_pt1 | contig 12344 bp, 9 predicted proteins | sample AOAMet_48_BLW_10_2_FD_188232 | JGI IMG/M metagenome (GOLD analysis project Ga0208972, IMG submission 188232) | Ammonia-oxidizing marine microbial communities from Monterey Bay, California, USA - CAN11_48_BLW_10 (SPAdes) | ecosystem: Environmental > Aquatic > Marine > Intertidal zone | place...
CGGGCCGGTTCAATAAAACAATTTTTTTACTCTGCATCTAATCTCTCCTGAGATTTCAATTTTTAAATTCATACCTCAGTTCAAAGGCCGGTTAGATCCGACAACATCATCAGGATAGACCTGTGATGCGCGGAAATTTTAAGATCGAACCTTAACATTAATTAAGGACCCAATTTTTCAGCAAATCAAAGCGGTCGTCCAAACGCCAGACCACCCAGTTATTGCGCGCAAGATTCGCTTGCCCTTTTCCCTTCCCTAAACCTCAATCGTCTCTGGGCAACCTGACAGTCCGCGCTTTTTTTAGTCTATCAGCACGCTTTTCCAGAACACCCGAAACAGTCTCCCTATGAATTAGGGTCCACCAGAAACTCGAATATTCTGACCCGTCACCCAAGCCGAGGCCGGCGCGAGCAAGAACAGCGCAGCCGCGCCCAGATCAGTGGGCGTGCCGAGCCGGCCCGCAGGCAGCTTCAACATCTTTTCAAGATTGGGTAGATCGTCATTTTCTAGCCGCAATGCTTTCATCATAATCTCGGTTGGAACCGCGCCCGGCATAATGCAGTTCACCCGAATTCTAGGACCAAGCTCTTGAGCAAACGTTCGAGTCATCATATTGACGCCGGCTTTTGCCGCAGAATAATGACCGGATCCCGCAATGACATCTTCAGCCGCCAGCGACGAAATGTTTAAAATGCGTCCTTCCGCCATCACGGCAGCCGCAATTCGAGTGCACTGCCAGACCGCCGTTAAGTTTAAGTTCAGCGTTCGGTCCCATTCTGCTCGATCTAACTTATGGAGCGACCTTTGAACACTGGACCCGCCCGCATTATTGACCCACATATGCAGGCCCCCAAACGTTTCGACCGCAAAATCCGCTAAGGCTTGCACCGCTGCCTCGTCCGTAACATCAGTTGCGAGCGCTGCAGCGCTGCCGCCCGCGGCATTAATTTCGCTCGCGACCCGTTCAATTTCTTCTTGTCGTCGCGCGGCACAGACAACGTGCGCACCGGCCGCGGCCAGGACCTTGGCAATACCTTCACCAATTCCTCGTCCAGCGCCTGTCACGACGGCAGTCTCGCCCTTCAAGTTGAAAAGTTGTTCGATCATGGCTCATTTTTCCTTTGTGTTTTCGATGGTTGAAAACCGTCAAGCTTGCCGGTTTAATGGAGGGTCGGTCAAGTCTGGCCCCGGAATCTAACTGAACGAGGTTGAGGGAGCGTTATATGTCAAAAGAGCAACTTATCGCCGTCGCTAAATCTAACCTGGCACATGCCGAGGCCGGCACCATTCAGCAAACTGAAGATTTTTTAAAGGTTCCAGCGACGAACTACTACTGCCCTGAGCGCTGGCAACAAGAGATGAACCAAATTTTTAAACGCGTGCCTTTGTTGCTAGCGACCACCGCGGAACTCCCAAACCCCGGAGACTATAAGGCCCTCGAGGCCGCGGGCACACCTGTCCTGATCAGCCGCACCAGCTCCGGTGAGGTTCAAGCGTTCTTTAACATGTGCAGTCATCGCGGCGCACAGATCATGCCGGTTGGACAAGGCAACGCTCACCGCTTTACCTGCCCCTATCACGCCTGGACCTATAATTTAGAAGGCGAGCTGACGGCAATCTATGCCAATAAAGATTTCGGCGATCTCGATAAGAGCTGCCATAGCTTGACGGCTCTGCCATGCCTTGAACGCGCGGGCCTCATTTGGGTCACACTCAACCAGAACAGCACGCTGCCGATCGAAACATTTTTATCCGGATATGATGACCTACTGGCCGAATTTGGCTTTGAGACCTGGCATCATTTCAAGAGCCAAGCGGTGGCGGGCCCAAATTGGAAAATAGCCTATGACGGCTATATGGACCTCTACCACTTACCCATTCTTCACAAAGACACCTTTGGCCCCGACTATCCAAACCGTGCAAACTATTACAATTGGGGGCCGCACCAACGCGTTGCCGGTCCTGATCACCGCCTAGCCCAGTATAAGGACCTCGCGCCAGAAGATTGGCCGGATCAAGCGTTGACTTCCGGGGTTTGGACCATCTTTCCGCATATCTCGATTGCGAGCTTTGATGGTGGCGGCCGCAGCGTTATGTTATCGCAGCTCTTTCCAGGCGACTCACCCGGCACCTCTGTCACGATTCAGCATTACCTCATGGAAGATCCGCCCGATGAAGCGCAAACGCAAGCGGCTCTGACGCAATTTGAGTTTTTAAAATACGTTGTTCAAGAAGAAGACTACGCAACCGGGCTTAGGCAGCAAAAAGCACTTGAGTCCGGCGGCAAGCCTTTCGTTCTATTCGGAAAAAATGAGGGCGGCGGGCACCACTTTCATCACTGGGTCGAACTCCTCCTCAAAACAGAGGATGCCGATTTACCAGCCTTGTTCGAGGAACATAAAACCACTTTCTTTTCAGCAAAAAAACAGGACTAGAGCCATGGATAAAGCAGAAAATCACGAAGCCGTCTCGATTTATTACCTAGACCCAGAAGACCGCGACGCACTGCTTTTAGAGCAAAAAGAGTGTGTTTTAAACTGGTGTACCCAAGACGAGTGGCCAATGGGCGTTATACACTCCTACATTTACCGAAAAGGGAAGATCTGGATCACAGCGGGCGCCCATCGGCACCGCGTTTCTGCGCTGCGCAGAAACCCAAAGACCTCGGTCGTTATTACCTCCAAGGGTACCTCCATGGGCGCCGGAAAATCGATCACGATAAAAGGCCGGTGCGAGATTCATGAGGACAAGGCGATCAAGGGCTGGTTTTATCCGGAGCTGGCTCAAGCCCTGCGCGGCACACCCGAAGAGGTTGCGGCCTTTGAGCAGATGCTCGACTCGCCCCTTCGGATCGTGCTCGAGATTACTCCTGAAAAATGGATCACCTATGATGGCGCGAAAATGCGAGATCATACCCAGGGCACGCTCGACCCTGCCAGGCTCGCCAAACCGCTCGAATCCGATGCAGTGCGGCTGCAAAAAGAAAAAGCTAAGCGGAACCTGCCCAATGACTGATTTCAAACATATCCTCGTGGATGTACCCCGTCCGGGCGTGAGCCGCATTACGCTCAATCGACCCGAATCGAGAAATGCGCTCAATAACACGCTGCGAGGCGAACTCTACGGTCAGCTAGAAGCCAATGACCGGGATGCCGACATCCGAGTCACCATCATCCGCGGTGCCGGCAAGGCCTTTTGCGCCGGTTACGATTTAAAGGCCAATAACCGAGCGGACCAGCCCTTTCACACAGCGGGCGGCGACGGGAATTGGGCACGCCATGTGGTTGATGGCTTCTTTAGAGTCTGGGATCTTGCAAAGCCCGTCATTGCCCAAGTTCATGGCTATTGTCTTGCGGGCGGCACGGAACTCGCGACATCCTGCGATCTGGTTTATGTCGCTGAGGATGCCGCCATTGGCTATCCCGTTGTTCGTTCTATGAGCCCACCGGACAATCAATTCTTTCCGCATTTGCTAGGACTACGTAATGCCATGGAGATGATGCTAACGGGTAACGCGATTTCTGGTATTGAAGCGGCCGAGCAAGGTTTCGCCAACCGAGCCTATTCCGCCGACACATTAGACGCTGAGGTGCTGGAAATCGCCGAGCGAATCGCCAAGGTGCCCTCCGATCTCCAGCAAATGAATAAACGCGCTGTTCATCGCCAGATGGAACTCATGGGCGTTCGCGCCGCGATCCGGTCGGGCACCGAGATACAAGCGCTGGCCTTTCATACCGAATCAACCAAGGCGCATTTCAAGGAGCTCGCCGCGGGTCTGACCACAGCCTTAACATCACGAGATGAAAAGTTTGGCGACTATCGAACCAAGGAACAAGACGTATGAGCGGACCTCTTTCAGGCATTACCGTCCTCGATCTCACCAGCGTGATTTCTGGCCCCCTCGCAACCGCCATTCTGGCAGATCAAGGCGCTCGCGTAATCAAAGTTGAGAACCCCTCTGGTGACAGCATGCGAATGGGGGGCGCTTTAAATCGCGGCGTCTCTAGCCTTTTTACAGCCCTGAATCGCAATAAAGACTCGATCGTCTTGGACCTACAGCAGGCATCCGGCATTTCGGCGATCAAATCGATGGTGGCTTCGGTCGACATCCTGATTCAGAATTACCGTCCCGGCGTAATGGAACGGCTGGGCATCGGCTATAGCGATTTAAAAGCCATCAATCCCCAACTCATCTATGTCTCGATTAATGGCGTCGGCACCCACGGGCCCTATTCGGACCGCCGCGTGTACGATCCCGTTATCCAAGCGTTCGCTGGTTTCGCCAGCGCGCAAGCGATGAACGGTCAGCCAGAGTTGATCAAAATGATGGTCTGCGACAAAATTACCGCGCTCACGGCTGCCCAAGCAGTAACAGCGGCTTACATTGAGCGATTAACCAGCGGCCATGGCCAGCAGGTTGAAATTTCAATGCTCGAAGCTTGTCTGTATTTTATCTGGCCGGATCGCTTTTTCTCCGAAAGTTTTGTTGAAACCCCAGAATGGCCTGGCGCAGACATCACCACCATGTACCGCACCCTGGCAACACAAGACGGCCATGTCACCCTTATTTGTGTTCAGCACGGCGAATTTCAGGGAATGTGTCGTGCGCTTGCCCGCCCGGACTGGATCGAAGACCCAAGGTTCGCTGATTTGCCATCGATGTATGCCAATTTCTCGCAGTTGGTCGATGACATTGCACAAGAAGTCGCGAAATGGTCCACCGCCGATCTGAGCGCCCGGTTTGCAGCCGAAGATGTCCCGCACGGGATCGTTCTAACACCGGCCGAAATCATTAATGATCCGCAAGTTGAAGCCTCTGAAATCATTAGCGTCATTGAAGACCCCGTTGCCGGGGCAATGCGTTTGGTCGCACGCAACGCGCGCTTTGGCAATCACTTGCCCAACCCGATCCGCCCGGCCCCAGCGCTGGGTTCAGGCAATGCATTGATCCGAGAAGAATTTAAATTACCACACTGAGCCCATCAGAGACCTTGGCGGTCGACGAAGGCAGCGTAGGTTAGGCGGCTGACGCGCACCCGTCCGTTTAGCGCTTTGAGCGTCTCAGCCCCGCCAGGCCACTAATCAAAACCTTTAACACGCACACAGCATCTAGAACGGTTTTGGATCAGGCAACAATATCGGATCCAATGCCCAAAAAATTATGCAGGCCGAGGCGCATAAAGGTTCTATCGCTGATTTAATCTAGGGTAGACACCCGCTGGGATGGGCCAGAACAGCGCATCCCAGCATTAATCATAGCCTAGCTTTTACGCTGAGCCTGCGCTCGAATGATCTCAGCCCCTTTCGGGTCGACCGCCATACCATGGACCTGCTGATTATTCGCGTGCCCAAGCTGCTGCAAGCTCATCGCCGCCTGCAGCGCCGTCCATAGCCCCTGACTATCTTGCATTTGATTGACCGACTGCTTAGCCAACTTCAAACCGAAGCTCGGTCGCTGGGCAATGTGTTCCGCCATATCGGTCGTAAACTCGGTTAGTTCGCCGCGCGGTACAACATGATTCACCATACCAAACGATTTGGCGTCTTCTGCTGAGATTGCCTCACCCGTAAACAACATTTCTTTGGCCTTACGCACGCCCACTTCCCACGGATGTGCAAAATACTCTACCCCATTGACCCCAAAGGCCACCACGGGGTCAGAGAAGCTAGCATCATCGCTTGCAATAATCATGTCGCAAACCCAGATCAACATCAGCCCGCCTGCGATCACTTTACCTTGCACTTCTGCAATGATTGGCTTGGGGATATTCCGCCAGCGCCAACACATTCCAAGATAAATTTCCGCTTCGACGGCCCAGGATCCTTCCGAGCCGGGCAGATCAAAGCCACCCCAGGTTCCGACTGTTTCAAACTCAGACAGCTTGGCGCGGTCGCGCAAATCATGCCCAGACGAAAAATGCTTGCCGTCAGCCGCCAGGACGATCACATTGACCTCGTTATCCTGCGCGGCCAAATCAAAAGCGGCATTGAGTTCGTACGTCATTTCTCGGTTCTGAGCATTGCGCGCCTCATCTCGAGAAATGACGATCCTCGCAACACCGTTTTTCACCGGCTCGTACCGGATGGTTTTAAACGTCTGACTCATAGTTACCCCTTATTCATGAAAACGAAAGGTCCGGCGCCGGCGGCTGCTGACAAGCAGGACCCGTTGAACCCTACTCTTGTTTCTGACCTGTAAATTAAACGCAAGGTCATCCTAATCATCTATTGCGCCATAGACAATGTTCTTCAATTGGCCTCTAAAATTAAAGGTCGATGACGGCATCAGCTGGGTCATAAAGATGATGGCCAATTCTTCACTCGGGTCCACTGAAAAAATCGTTGACGCCGCACCGCCCCAGTAAAAATCCCCAGCCCCGATCTGTCCTGAGGCCACCTCACTCAAATTCATTGCAAAACCCAGCCCAAAACCGATGCCTTCATAGGCCGTTTCCGAAAAGCTGCCCATCGCCATCTGAGCTAAGTCCCGATGGCCGCCCAAATGATTTTGCGTCATCAGCGCGAGTGTTCGCCGACTCAAGATCCTCTGATCTCGCCAACACCCCTCTTGGATCAACATCTGGCAGAAATTGAAATAATCCTGGCTGGTACTCACCAGGCCGCCTCCGCCGGACTCGAAAACCGGCGGCTTGAGATAACCGCTCGTTCTCGGGTCATCGATCAGAGACAAGGTTTTATCGCCTCCACGCTGATAGTTCGCCGCAAGACGCGCGGCCTTCGCCTCCGGAACATAAAAGCCCGTATCGTGCATCTCTAAGGGCTCAAAAATCTCCCCCCTCAAATAGTCTCCCAGCGAGCGTCCGGAGAGCGCCTCAACCAAATAACCGCAGACATCGGTTGCGTAAGAGTACAACCAAGCATTTCCCGGCTGAAAGTGCAGCGGGAGCGCGCCCAGCGACGCCACAAACGATTGCAGGCTCATTCCCGAATGCCGATCCAAGCCCGCGTCGCGATACATTTCATCCACCGGATGGTGACCGTTGCCATAAGACAACCCAGCGGTATGACTCAAAATGTGCCGAAAGGTGACGGGCGATGCGAGGGACTCAAAGGTTTTCTCCCGACGTGCCCCACTACCTGTGTAGACCTTCATATCCCGCCACTCCGGGATCACTCGTGAAATCGGGTCATTGAGTTGAAACAGTCCCCGCTCGTATAACTGCATAAGCGCCACCGACGTCACCGGCTTGCTCATTGAATAGATGCGGAAAATCGTATCGTCCTGAACGGGCGTTTGTGCATCGAGATCTGCGTGACCCAGCGAGGAGAAGTAACCGATCACACCTTTGCGCGCAACCAAGGTCTGACAGCCTGGTAATTTTCCCGTATCAATAAAATTGCGTTGCAGGTGATCCGTAATGCGCTCGAGACGAGACTTTGATAATCCCGCAGCCATCGGATTAATCTCCATTGCCTTTTCTCCTCAACCGACTTCTCTGCTTTAACCACGAAGATAGCACAGGACTTGCTCGCTCGGGTGGGTTCGCTCTGGAAGAAACGCTGCTTTATTACGATTCGAATCCGTTTTTTGCTAAACTCTCGGTCCGAAACGCCAGACCATCCCAGCTGATTGGGATAGCAGAACCCGTGTGACTGAGGAGCCCAGCGTTCATGAGGAATTCAACCGCTGTCGATGACCATCAAAATCTGGCGAGTAAAACCTACCTCAGCAAAGCGATCGACGTCTTTAGTGAACACGACTTACACCAGCTCTTAATTCATTGTCGCCGCAACAATGCCGCCGCCTCTGTGACGGGTGCCCTTTTGTATCACAACGGCTACTTTATGCAGTTAATTGAAGGTCCGCTTGGTGCCATCACCTCGATCTACGATCATATTCAAGCCGACTCGCGACATGAGATACTGAGTGTCTTGTTTGAGGACGAAATCAGCGCACGCTTTTTCCCAGATTGGACCATGGGCTACCGCGCGGCAGCGGGCATGCCCTTCGAACCGCTCGATACGATTTACGAAACCGCGAAAGTCTCAACAACCCGATTTCCAATCAACGATTTTCTACTCATGTTCGGCGAATAGAATTAAGAAGGCCGGCCCCTCAACCACCAAAGCGGTAACGCAGTTTCACCACCAGACTGCTCACCACTGGGTCTTGGAACGCATCGCTGAGCAAGTCTCCAAAAGCATCTGCTTCGGTTGGGGGCAGTTGATTCCCGCGGTTGTAAACCACATAGAAGTCGGTCAGGGGCGCAATTTCCCAGCGATATCGCACTTGCGTTGTCAAAAGGCTCACCGTGAAGTCTCGAGGTCCAGCCGTCCCAGCTCGACGCTGTAGCGCGCCATCGACACTGGGGATTCGGTAAGCTTGCCGTTCGTAAGCCTTGACCCCCGCCCATTGGAAACTGAATTTGATTTGATGGTCTGCAGCCAAAAACCAATTCAAATCAAAGCTTGGTTGCAAATCGATGGCATCGAACGCGCCAAACTCGCGTCCGCCTTGGTAGACCACCCAGCCGGTTCGCCGCTTGTACGCGAAATCAAGGTCAAAATAGAGACTGTCCGATAACCGAGCGGTGACCCCTGCGGTTAGACTGAGCGTCCAGTCGCCAAGGTCTTCCTGCAGGCCGCCAATGCTGGTTGAGAAACTCAGTGACCGGCTCGCATCGGTTGCCCATAAAGCGTTGAGCCAGATTCGATCCGAGGTTTTATACGCGCCATTGCCTCGACTATTTCGATCTTCATACCGGCTCGGCAAATAAGCCATCGCCGATCGAATGGTATTACGGCCCTTCAAGACCAACGTATTTCGCCAAAAGACGCCCTGATCGACAACCTGTCCTGCCGTGAGGTTCTCTTGGTGCCGAAAAATAAGCGTCCCCCGTGCGGCCTGAAACCAACGACCGGGCTTTGGATATGCATAACTTAAAAGGTACTGACCCCCGCGGTAGTTATTGCGCCGTAGAAAGCCCAGATCATTGACGTTGACCTTTGAATCAAAATATTCGAATTCGAATTTATGCTGAATCGCAGAACTCGCGGCATAGCGCACATCAAGAATCCCGCCGCGGCCGGTTTCCCCGGCACGATCACTTTGAACCAACTGCATATCCACCCCGAATAGCCCGCTGCCCAAACCATAGTGCAGGTCCAGGCCCTGCACAGAGGCCTTATAACGTGGTCCAGTGACCTGGGTACCCAGATAACCCAATCCCAAGCGGTTCTCATCCTTGTGCTCATAGAGGAGTCTCAAAACGCTGAAATCACGACCGGCATCCATGATCTGCTGATCGCGGCCTAAGGCATCCGTTGCCCGCCAGGAGACCTCATCTTCAATGGCGGTCATCGCGCCATAGCGAAAGCCATTGGCGCCGCCGGTAAGCTTCACCGCACCCAGTAAGTTCGTGGGTAAATTCCGCTCACCGCGAGCAGGCGCAAGTCCTTGTGGCACGTCAACTTGATTGGCAGTACCCCCTATGCGCCGGGTATTCAGGAGACTAATAGGCGCCGGCATAAAATCGGTCACGAAAACCCGCCGAGAGGTCGTGGCGAAGTTTTCGTTGGTCGTCTCGCGCAAGCTATTACCGGAATTCGCCCTCGGCGTTGTTTCAAACACCTCACTGCCTTCCAAGAAAAACAACCGCTTCTCAGGGAAAAACGTTTCAAGCGCCGTAAGATTTAAAACAACATCATCGGCCTCAACTGCGCCAAAATCCGGGTTTAAGGTGGCGTTAACCGATATCAGGCTGTTGGGCTGCCAAGTGATATCAATGCCGGCTCGCGCCGCTTTTTCATCCCGCGCGTCATCGATCGTTCCGGAAAGAAACGGGATCAAGCTCCATTGCATGCGAGGCTCTACACCCTGCACCTGCATCTCGTTGAGCGCCGTTACAAACTGAGGAGAGGAGTACGAATGACCGGGCCACTGATAGCGTTCGTTTTCACTTGAAATCTGTCGACTCGCAGCAAACCCAATCGTTCTGAGGGCATCCGATTCAGGCAAGTTCATCATGGACCAGGGCAGATAGATTTCGACACTCCAGCCGTTGTCAGTGATCGCAGACTTCCCAATCCAAGGGCCATCCCAATCATTGGTATAGCGCCGCTCCGGTAGTACTTTGCCATCCATGACCGCATCACCCAGGGCAACAATAAACCAATAAGCGAACAAACCGGCGCCGGTGGTATCCAAAGTGAATCCGAAGGTATCTCGGTCGATGAACTGATCCCGGGGCGTCAAACGCTGCACCAAAGACGCGACCGGTTGTTGCATCACCGCGGAGACAAAAAATCCTTTCTCCGTGGCAAAAAGTCGAATTTCGGTTGGATAGCCGCCCGGCTCCCCGGTCCCTGGCACCGCCACAATCATATTGTCAAAGGTGGGGAGGCTTTGCCAAACCGCCTCCGTGACCCGGCCATCTATTTTGACATCGACCGCCGCATGGGCGCGGGTCTCAACTGAGATGCGATGCATCGCAATACCGTCTAATTCGCCTAGGACTTCTTGGGTGCCGGGCGTGGCATTCAACCCGGACACAAAACTGAGACTGAGACTGAGGCAAACAATTCTGTGCCTGAGCGTGTTTAGGAACATAAGTCGGACTCCCTGAAGCCTTGATCATGATCCTTTCATCAGATCGCGTCTAGCATCAGAGCAGCCATCATCAGGGCCTTCAATCCTTTTCAGCACCCTCAACATCATTTTCCCGGGGCAACCTATTATGGCTCGGCAAGCCAAGAAAACGGGTCGCGCGACGCGCGTGATGTCATGCCGCGTCAGCGCTCACACCCGGGACTTTTAGCCGCGCTTTGGCAAGCGCTGATCAAAACCTTAAACTGAGTTGTCCAAAGTCCCACTGCGTCTATACCGACGTCCATCTTGGTTTACACCAAAATCTCGCATTTCCATCAAAGCTGCAAACATGATTGAATCCAAGGGGAGGTCTCCATGAATTTAACAGAATGGTCTTGGCTATTTTTAGCGCTGTATATTGCCCTCATGGTCGGTATTGGCTTCTATGCGCAGCGTAAAATCAAACATGCCGATGATTTCGCAACGGCGCGTGGCGCCTACGGGCCCTTTTTCCTCGCGCTCGCTTTCGCCGCCTCAACCGCCAGTGGCGCGACCTTCTTAGGCAGCCCGGCACTCAGTTATGAGTGGGGGCTCGCGGCGAACTGGGGCAATTTCCTCTACCCAATTGGCGTTTATGTTGGCATTTTGATCTCAATGCGCCTGATCGCAACATCGGGCAATCGCTTTGGTAATCGCTCGATTCCTGAGTATCTTGGGGATCGCTATCAATCAGAATTTATGCGGCTGGCCGTGTCCTTGTTGTCCTTGGTTTTATTCTTCTACCTTGCCGGGCAGCTTGTGTCTGGCGTGGTGATGTTTGAAATCATGCTGGGCTTGAACGCTGAATGGGCCCTTGGGATCACAACCCTTGTTTTGTTATTTTACGTCGTTTTAGGTGGCGCACATGCGGACATCTTGACCGACGGCTTTCAAGGCGGGCTCATGTTGGTTCTGGCCGTTCTGGTAATTGTTCTGACGCTAATGGGGTACGGCATCGATGGCGGTCTATTTGCCCTTGTGGACAACCTCGAAGCCCAGGACCCGAACCTGGCCACAGCGCTCAACCCCAGCACGCCCCTGTATCATTCTTGGTGGTCGATCTTTGTGATTGCCTTTGCGCACATGCCCCTTGGCTTGCTGCCGCATTTAGGCAATAAATTGTGGGCCCTGGATTCCACTCAAGACCGCTTTCAATTTGTTAAGCTCGCTGCGCTGTTTGGCTTAATGCTCGGCATGCTGGGCCTTGGCGGATTACTCGCCCGCGCCTATTTCGGCGACGCGTTATATGCCGAAGGTGCTAATCCGAATCAGGCGCTTCCCCTGCTTTTTATCGAGATTTTCCCAACCTGGCTTGCTGCCCTCATTGGTATTGGCGTCCTTTCGGCCGTCATGAGTACTGCGGACGGCCTCGTGGTGTCCTCCTCTCAGATCATCGCGAATGACCTCTATCGCCGAACGTTTGTTCCCATGTTCCATCCCGATATTGATCCGGAACGGCTTGATCGTAGGATTCTACTGATTTCTCGCGTTTCAACCGTTGCAGTGCTGCTCATCTGCATGATCATGGCCTGGTCTTTGATGGATGTGAACGTGTCTTTAATCGTCTGGATTGGCGTTGGGGGCATGATGGCCGCCTTTGCAGGCCCCCTGGTTGTGGGCGCGCTATGGCGCGGCGTGACGTTAGCCGGCGCGATCGCGGGACTGCTTGGCGGTTTTGCGGTGTTTATCGTGGCACACGCCCAACTGATTGATCCGCAATGGTTTGTTGGCACCTTCGCCCATGCGCCAGCGCTAT
>Ga0208972_1000709_pt1 | contig 12170 bp, 10 predicted proteins | sample AOAMet_48_BLW_10_2_FD_188232 | JGI IMG/M metagenome (GOLD analysis project Ga0208972, IMG submission 188232) | Ammonia-oxidizing marine microbial communities from Monterey Bay, California, USA - CAN11_48_BLW_10 (SPAdes) | ecosystem: Environmental > Aquatic > Marine > Intertidal zone | place...
AGGCTACGTCACAGTCACGGGTCGTGTGAAAGAAATGATCATCCGCGGAGGCGAGAACCATTTTCCCGCTGAAATTGAAAACTGCCTGTTGGAACACGCAAGCGTGGCCGAGGTCGCTGTCGTTGGCCTGCCAGACCCAAAATGGGGAGAGGTTATAGGCGCGTTCATCCGGAGCACAGGACTGCTCGACAAGGGTACGCTGCACGCGCATTGCCGCGCAAATATGTCACCACAAAAAACGCCGAATGTTTGGGTGCAGGTCGAGGAGTTCCCCCTAACCGGGTCAGGCAAAATCCAGAAATTTATTCTCCGCGATCGTTTTGTCGCCGGGGAATATACTGAACTCTGACTAACAGGAATCACCATGCAAGACACAACCAAACACTATATCAACGGCCAATGGGTCATCTCGATCGACGGGCGCGAAATGCCGGTGGAGAACCCGTCCACAGAAAAAAAGATTGCCACGATCACTTTGGGTGGCGTCGCTGATGTCGACATGGCCGTCGCTGCGGCTAAGGACGCCTTTCCAAGCTGGGCGGCAACCAACCCTTCGGAAAGGATCGCCGCATTGGAGCGGTTGATGGAAGTCTATAAGACACGGGCCGAAGACATGGCGCAGGCTATCAGCAGAGAAATGGGAGCGCCTATCACACTGGCAAAGACCGCACAGGTCGGCTCTGGAGCAGGACATCTGAAAAACACTATTCGGACAGCCAAAGCTTTTGTCTTTGAACGTCCTTTGGGCGATCACGCACCCGGCGATATGATTATACACGACCCCGTCGGTGTCTGTGCCCTGATCACCCCATGGAACTGGCCGATGAACCAGGTGATGCTGAAGGTCGCCCCGGCGCTGGCCGCGGGCTGCACGGTAGTGCTGAAACCCTCGGAACTGTCCCCGCTCAGCGCCATTCTGTTGGCTGAAATGATTGATGAGGCAGATTTTCCGCCTGGGATATTTAATCTGGTGAACGGTGATGGTGCCGGTGTTGGAGCGCATCTCACCGCGCACCCGGACGTGGACATGGTCAGCTTCACCGGATCAACTCGAGCTGGGGTCGCGATCAGCAAGGCTGCGGCAGATACCGTGAAACGCGTTAGCCTCGAACTGGGAGGCAAAGGAGCCAATATCATATTTGCTGATGCCGATGAAAAGGCCGTCACGCGAGGCATTCGGCACTGCTTAAACAATTCGGGGCAGTCCTGCAACGCACCAACCAGGATGTTGGTCGAACGCGCGATATACGAGCATGCCGTTGAAACAGCCCGTACAGTGGCGGAGAAAACAGAGGTCGGACCAGCAAATATTGAGGGCCGTCAGATCGGTCCGGTTGTATCTAAAGTACAGTTGAACAAGATCCAATTCCTGATCAAGCGTGGCATAGATGAGGGTGCCAAATTGATTGCGGGTGGTCTGGGTCGTCCCGACGGGCTGAACCGAGGTTACTTTGTGCGTCCCACAATCTTTGCCGACGTCACGCAAGATATGACGATTTGGAGGGAAGAAATCTTCGGCCCTGTGCTATGTATAACACCCTTTGACTGCGAAGAAGAGGCAATCAACTTGGCGAACGACACGTCCTATGGTCTTACGAATTATGTACAGACCTCGAACAAGGCACGAGCTCGTCGCGTGGCGCGACAGCTAAGATCTGGTATGGTCGAGATGAACGGCAAATTCAGCGGTGCGGGCTCGCCTTTTGGCGGTATGAAGCAGTCGGGCAATGGCCGTGAAGGTGGTGCCTGGGGTCTTGAGGAGTTCCTTGAGGTCAAGGCCGTTAGCGATTGGGGGTAAGTATGGAAAAGGTTCTGTTCGAGAAAGATGGCCGGATCGGGCGGATCACCCTGAACCGACCTGAGGTAATGAATGCCATCGACGATGATCTGCCTTGCGAACTAGCGGCAGCGGTTGCACAGGCCGACCATGATCGTGACATACATGTGATAGTTTTGTCTGGCGCAGGAAATGCCTTTTGCGCGGGCTACGATCTTACCCATTACGCCAAGCGCAATGGTTCCAACAAGGTGGTGCAGGACATGCCCTGGGACCCGATGCAGGATTTCCAGTGCATGTGGGCTAACACGCAGGCTTTCATGTCGCTCTTCCGGGCGATGAAACCGGTGATCTGCAAGGTGCATGGCTTCGCCGTTGCGGGCGGCTCGGACATCGCGCTGTGTGCCGATCTCACGATCATGGGGGACACGGCACAGATCGGCTACATGCCCACCCGCGTTTGGGGCTGTCCGACAACTGCAATGTGGGTGCATCGGCTCGGGCCTGAAAAGGCCAAGCGCATGATGTTCACGGGTGACAAAATAACCGGCGTCGAAGCCGCCGAGATGGGGTTGGTGCTTAAATCCGTGCCTGACAATCAGCTTGATGCCGAGGTCGAAGCGCTGGCCGTCCGTATGGCATCCGTGCCGATCAACCAACTGGCCATGCAGAAGATGGTGATCAACGCGGCGGTCGAAGAGAAAATCAACGAGACGCAGCGCCTTGCCACCGTGTTCGACGGCATCACTCGCCATTCGCCCGAAGGCATAAACTTCAAAGCCCGCGTGGAGCAAGTCGGTTGGAAGCAGGCGGTGCAGGAACGAGACACCGGGACCTTCGACTGGACCCGCAACAAGCTCTTTGATTGACAAATCCACAAATTATTTGGAACCAAACGTTCGCATTGGCATGTCAAATTACAACAAAACCTTGCCGCTCGAGTATTGTATAAGGAAAACCCGATGCGCTCCAAATGAATGGCGTCTCTTCTCGTCACGCGGCAGTACTCTGATCCATGCATGAGCGGCAGTTTTTCCGCTGCGAGCGCACGCGGCAAAAAAAAAGAACTCACAGGTTGGGCTCTCAGCTGCCATTCGCTGCGTGATCATCTAACGGCTACTATGCGGACAAAGCTCCCTTTCAAACCGAGCCTTTCTATCGTCCCGCAACAACACCGGCATGATCGGGATTCGCCAAGTACTGTTACTTCTCAAAGTCGGTAAAAAGTGCCAATCAATCATTGGTTCATAAGTTTCTTTTCTCTATCTCTGCGAACAGATCATACCCCAATTGGAGAAGCAAATGAGGGATATCTAACATGCACCAATTTTCTAAGATCTTACCGTTCTCGCAGCGCCACCAATCGCAGTCCCGCATGTAGACGCGCCTATGGGTAGGTTCTAGGCCCAAAAAAGGCCGAACGTGAACGCCCGTAATCTGACGCCAACCATGTAGAAATGCGTAGTCACCGTCACCGGCTTTACAGTTGGACCCAACGCCTGTGATGCCCTGCTCCTGGCCGTCACCCCAGCCGTCAAACACTAATTCAAATGGTCTTTGAAACTGAGCAAAACCGTCAACGGTCGCGTATGACCCCAGGCCGCCGGGGCCGTACCAGACCATGCGATTGTCCCAATAGGGGCGCCAGGCCTCGTTTTCTGACGCAAGACCTTTAAGCATTCCTTCAACCAAGTCTGCGGAGGTTCGAGATCGTTCAGGATCGGAAAAATCTGTAACAATACCATCATGTGTCGCCGGACCGGGAACCACACCTTCATAGCCCTGGCTCGGAGCCAATGGCCAGAGTCCCAAGGCGATAATCAGTTCGGCGAATCCGAGATAAACATGGGATTCAATAATCTTACCATCTTCAATTCGATGAAACTCGCCAAACCGCAGGAAAGCCAACTTCCCGCTAGGCGGAATGCCAAAAAGTGAATTTTGAAAATGGCCATAAAAGTATCCGGTAGATGTGACCCACTCGGTGCCAAGGTATTCGCCAGCCAACACGATGTAGTTTTGCCGCATACATCCTTCAAATGCTGTCATAATTGGCTCAACTATTCCGGTCGAGTATCCAACGCCATCCTCGGCCTCATTGATGGGGTGGCTTGCATTGATTTTTGCGCCATCGGAGAAAATTTCTCTAGCTGCCCGTGCAATTGCAAACTGGTCTGTTGGATCAAAACTCTTTAAAAACTGCAAATAGAGCAGCTTGTTCTGATGGCTTTGCTGGGTCGCGATGCCCATCTCCGGACGTCTTATTCTTGAATTCATAGATCCTGCTTTCAAATTAAATTATATTTAAAGAGCTTATGGGTCATAATTTAAGTCCGACGCCCAATCGCACTGGATACTGTAAGTGAAAAGTTACGGGCTCGGGCAATTTCTCTGCATGCGTATGCAAAGCATATCACCTAACTCTGAGACCAAAGTAAAGCTTCAAGTTGAGTTCCAAAGCTAAACCGCAGATGAGGATTGGGTTTTGAGTTTTTGAATTCGGTTAGTCCTCATTGGCGAAATCTATTAATTTCGCAAATACTCAAATTTTTAGGCCATAAACAAATCCGCACCGTCGCAAGTAACTTCTAGCTTGCAACATGAGTTCAGCTTCTGCTTTGGGCTCTCAGCTGCCATTCGCTGCGTGATCATTTTACGACTGCTATGCGGACAAACCAGCCTGATGCACTTGCAGCGTGTACTGACGCAGAAAATGTTCGCATGTGCGGCGCGCCTATTACCTTGAAGCTGCTAGCGTTACCGAAGCGGTCATCCAAACGGCACGTGCCGTTGTACGCTAAAGCGGTCCAATGATCTTACTGCGTATAAAAATCACAGGGAGAAAAGAAAACGAACGACGGTGCATTTCTGCATGCCGGTTTTCTACCTAACTTTGTTCGATCTGGCCTGCTTGCTCGATCACTTTAGCATTAGCTCGCCCGCCGCGTCGCGACTGGACAGGTCTGCAGAAATAATTATTACATCGTAGCCGGCTTCAAGAATTGCGAGATCTTCCAGACCGGCAACGAAAGCTGGCGCTTCAGGAACCGCGCATAGCGCAAATCCGAAACACCGCAGACCCGCCGCAGCTGCTCTATATGAAGACTATGCAGCGCCGGGCCTGCTGAGCACAAAAAGGGTCAATATTGGACGCCGATACGGGGTCAAAGTTCAATGCCGATTGACATTAGGTAGCGCTTTGATCTCTAACGCTGACTTCAGCGAAGGGAAGGGTGCGCTGAATCGGGCTGTGCCTCAGTTTGTTTCCAAGCCGTCAACTCGCGTGCAAGTGGTTCGGCAGTATTAATTCCGGTTCGATATATGTGATTTGTGGCGCGGAATCCTTATCGTCAAGATGCTGGTACGCGCGTTTAACCATCATTTCGGCTCTCTGGCGCATCATTGGCACCGGGTGTCGTAGAAGGCCTCCGAAGGGATCGAAGTCAAACGCACCGATTGCGCAAGCGTCCACTTCAGAATTTGACAACTGACTCAGAAACTGGAGAGCGCCTTCAAAACACCCGATAGAATTGATGAGCATGACAGACGGTAGCTTCTGCCGCTCTTTATAGAGTGTTGCCAGAGCCTCTCTCGCAGCAGACCGTTGATAACCACAAGCCAATATTCTGTAGTTGGTTGGTTCATGACCATGCTCCAACAGCGCTTCTTTGAAGCCAACTACGCGTTCAGCTGTCGCGGGTAGTTTGGCATTGCCACCAAGAAAGACAACCTCCTCAGAATAGTCGGGATTATTCTCGGCTAGCAAGACTTCTGTGAGTTTACGTGCGCCACCCTTATTCTCGGACACGACGGATGGTGCATTGCTGCATGGCTGGTCCAGAAATACGTGCGGGACCTTTGCCTTCTGGCACACCTCACTAAGTATTTCAGGGTGTGAGGTTCCAACAAGCATAAGTGCATCGACTGAGGCGTTAATGAGGCCCTGTACGGCTTCGAGTTCTTGGTCTCGTTCTCTTCGTGTTGAGACTATGACGGGTAGGGCGTGTCGTGAACGGGTTTCGTTAGAAAAGCACTGTCCTACTGATGAGAAAAACCTGTTGTCGTGCTGAGGGAGGATCATCCCAACAAGACCAGACTTTGCACTTCGTAGTGCGCGCGCCTGCAAATTTACGGAGTAATTCATCTCGTCGGCGATCGCTTGAATGCGCTGGACTGTAGTCTCGCTGATTCGGCGAGATTTCCATGATCCGTTGAGCGCTGACCCAACTGTAGACGCCGAGACACCGGCCTTTTTTGCGATATCGTATATCGTCTGTTTGCTGCCTGTTGTCACGTTAGTTTGCCACTTTTCTTTAAGTATTTCTGTCAAACTATAGCTTGACGCTATCGATAGCGCAAATGCTCTTGAGTCTGTTCTTGGCGTAATATTAACTAGATGCACTATCGATAGTGCTTGACTCTAACAAGTAAATGCACCATCGATAGTGCGGAGCTAACTTGATCAGTCTTCAAGAGGAGGGCGGACATGCTGGCAGTTAATTTGGAGACGGGCCAATCAAGGCCCATCAGGGAGGAATATCATGAATTTCCGTAATACACTTTTGTCTGGACTTGCTCTGGCCACCGTACTGGGTACCTCAGCCATGGCTGAAGATGTCCAAATGGGCATCGTAGTTAAAATCGGCGGTATCCCTTGGTTCAACGCCATGGAGCAGGGTATCTTAGAGCGCGCCGAAGAGCTTGGCGTTTCCGCCGAGATGATTGGGCCAACTTCTGCTGACCCTGCGTTGCAGGTTCGTGCGATCGAAGATCTTATCGCAAAAGGCGTGGATGTCATTGGAGTTGTCCCGAACGACGAAGCCGCTCTTGAGCCGGTTCTGACAAAAGCACGCAAAGCCGGCATCACAGTTATCGCACATGAAGGCCCTGGCCTAAACAACGTCGACTGGAATTTTGAGCTGGCATCAGCAGTTGGTTTCGGTGAGGCACACGCGCAGCTCCTCTGTGAAAGTGCAGAGAAGCCAGGCAGCTACGCTGTGTATGTTGGGTCTCTGACCGTGCCACTGCACAATGCTTGGGCCGACGCTGCTGTCTCTTGGTTGGATGGGAACTGTGAGGGTCTGACCAAAGTCGGTGATCGTTACGGCGTAGCTGAGAGCGTTGACGACAGCCGTTCAACCGCCCTTGATCTGATGGCTGCAAACGATGATCTGCGAGGTATTCTGGCTTTTGGTAGCCAAGGACCGATTGGCGCCGGTCGTGCGATCGAAGAGCGTCGTCTTGCAGGACAGGTTCACGTTATGGGTCCTTTCTCACCAGGTCAGGGTCGTCAGCTTGTCAAAGATGGCGTAATTGCTGGTGGTTACATGTGGAATCCGGCCGAAGCTGGACGCGTTTTCGTGACGCTTGGCAATATGCTCGTGGAAGGTGCTGAGATTACTGAAGGTACCACGATAGAGGGTCTTGGCGCAGTCAGCCCTGATGCGGCAACACGCAACATCATCACTGATAATCTCCTTGAGATTAACGCTGAAACTGTGGACGTACTGGCCGAAAAAGGCCTCTAAGTTCTATTGCCTGATTTGCGCGCCGCCGGCTCCCAAGGCGGCGCGCATTTTTCTAAATTTCCCCAAAATGATACCGATGCGGACCCACCGGTTTAAGAGGTATTGGCGCTATGAGCAGATCAGAAGAACCTTATGCATTGCGAATGCAGCATGTTTCCAAACGCTTTGGAGGCGTCCAAGCCCTGGATAAAGTAGCTCTCGATGTACGAGTTGGCGAAGTCCATTGTTTGGCAGGGGAGAATGGTTGTGGAAAGAGCACCCTGATCAAGATTGTGACGGGTGTTTATCAGCCAGATGACGGAACGCAGATCGAAGTATTCGGTCAAAAGATAACGACAAACAGTCCAATACGCGCGCGCGTCAACGGGATCGCCGTAATTTGGCAAGATCTCGCATTGTTCTCGCACATGACCGTTGCCGAAAACATCGGCTTTGATGAGCTTGTGGGTGGCCGCCCGAAATTGGCTGACCTCAAGAGCATCCGGTCCCGCGCGCACGCTGTTATGGACCGGCTCGGGGTTTCACTCGACCTAGATATGCCTTTGAACGCTTTGCCGATTGCACAACGCCAAGTCGTAGCGATTGCTCGGGCATTGATGAGCAATGCCAAACTCGTTTTCATGGATGAACCAACAGCGTCGCTCACTCAGAGTGAAACCGATGTACTTCTGGAAATTGTCCGTAACCTCTCTGCTGAAGGCGTGGCGGTTGTCTTCGTAAGCCACAGATTGGCGGAAGTTCTAGACATTGCCGAACGTGTAACTGTTGTCCGAGATGGCAAGCTGGTCGGTGTCTATCCGACTAAAGGTATGTCCCAAAGCCGTCTAGGCGAGTTGATGACCGGTCACACGCTGGAGACTGAAATCCACGCACGAGACAAGTCTGACGCCAGCAAAATGTTGGAAGTACAGAACTTGCATCGGAACGGAGAATTTGAAGACGTCTCGTTTTCCATCCGGCAAGGCGAAGTGTTAGGTATGACTGGCTTGATCGGGGCTGGGCGGACGGAGTTGGCTCATGCGCTTATTGGGATGTCGCGGCTCGATGAAGGAACCATTCATCTGGATGGCAGCCCAATAAAACCGCGTTCAATCCGCGAAGCAATTGGCCATGGCATCGCTTATGTTTCAGAAGACCGTTTGACGCTTGGCCTCGTTCAACCTCAGTCAATTGCAGACAACACGGTCACCTCTGTCTTAGACCGTATTCTTGCCACGACAGGCCTTATCTCAGGCCGAAAAAAGACCAACTTGGTCGACAGCTGGATAGAACAACTTGCGGTAAAAATTGGGACGCCAAGCGACGCTGTTTCCACTTTGTCAGGTGGCAATCAACAGCGTGTAGTCCTGGCCAAATGGCTCGCGACAGAACCCAAGCTACTCATTCTCGACAGCCCAACTGTTGGTGTGGATGTCGGGGCGCGTGCCGGGATATTTAGGATTGTGCGCGAACTTGCGGACAAAGGACTGGCGATCCTATTGATCACGGACGAGATCACAGAAGCCTACTTTAACTCTGACCGCATTCTCCACATGGCGGATGGTCGGGTCCAAGCTGAGTATGACCCCCGATCCGTTTCCGTGCCTGATCTGGAGGAGCAAATCTATGCGTAAAGCTCTCTCCGCAAATATAGTTGAAATCCGCCTTTTCGTCGTCTTGATGATTATGATCATCGGCCTCGGTCTGACGACAGATACGTTCTTAACCGTCGCGAACCTTACGTCGCTCTTGAACAATAACTCAATCAATCTGATTTGGGCCGTTGGGCTACTGGTCGTTCTCGTAGCGGGCGGCATCGACATCTCATTCGCCGTTGCTGCATCGATGGTTCAGTATCTCGCAGCGCAGATATTTGGCGTCATCGGAGGCGGCAATTGGGCATTCGGTATTCTTACAGCAGGGTCGTTGGGGCTTGGTTTAGGCTTGATCAATGCGGCTTTGATCCACGGGTTTCGCATCGTTTCGATCGTTATCACGATCGCCACATTCAATGCGTTCTTCGGGTTACTGATGTTTTTCACCAAAGGCCGCAGTATCTATACGTTGCCTGACTGGTGGGTCGATAGAATATTCTTGTTTGAGTACCAATCGGCATCGGGCGTTTGGTCTGAACTGCATCTTTCAGTAGCTATTATGGCCGTATGCTTGATTGCGACTGCGATCCTCATCCGCCGCACGAATATTGGCCGCCAACTCTATGCCTTCGGGGATAATCCAGAAGGAGCGCGTCGCGCAGGTGTCAACATTGCGCTCATGCAGGCTATTGCCTTTGGATGGTGTGGCATGATGGCCGGTATTGGTGGCCTGATGCAGGTGAACATAGCAAAGGAGGTGGTTCCAAACGCACTTTACGGCCGGGAACTAGATGTTCTCGCTGCTGTCGTGCTTGGCGGCGCACGACTTGGTGGTGGTCGAGGAACCGTCATTGGATGTGTCTTAGGTGTGTTCTTTGTTGCCATCACTCAGAACGGCCTCAATCTGCTTGGGGTCTCACCTTTTGCATTCCAAATGATTATCGGTGCGACGATCTTGATCGCCATCTCAACGTCGAACGTGAAGATCGACATGTCCTCTCTCTTGAAGCGACCCCAAAAAAAACTGAAAAGAGGGTCGAACAATGACGCTACTTAAACGTGCTCAAACCGCAATAGGGACCGAGAACTTGTTTCTTCTTGGAGGCCTCGCGGTAGTCATTATCGGCTTCTCGTCGTCCACGCCACTCTTTTTGACAGGCTCAAACTTTGGGTCAATGGCCTTCCAGCTGCCGGTTCTAGGACTTCTGACTTTGGCGATGATGGTGCCCATTCTATCAGGAGGATTGAACCTCGCCATTATCTTCCAAGCCAATATTGCGGGTCTGGCGCTGGCGTCTGTTCTCATCAAGTTTGGTGGTGCCGAGGCAGGTTATGGGGCTTTCGCACTTGGTGTTTTGGCAGCCCTTATCGTTGGTGCGTTGTCTGGCTTCTTGATGGGGCTAGTCGTTGCTTATTTGGGAGCCCATCCTATTTTGGCATCGCTTGCGATGATGATATTTCTTCGTGGGTTGGGAGAGTTTCTTACGAAGGGGGGCGACATCTCGGGGTTCCCACCGTTCATGGAAACTATGGGTCACGGATCTATCCTCGGCGTACCAATCCCGTTGCTGATTTTCTTGGGCGTTGCGCTTTTATGGCACATCATTTTAAGCCACTCAAAGCATGGTTTCTCTGTCTACATGATCGGCTCAAACATCGAGGCATCAGAGTATTCCGGCATCAACACACGCCGCACATTAATGATGATCTACACACTTTCGGGCGTCGTCTGCGCAATCGCAGGCATCTTGATGGCCGCACGCTTCAACTCGGTCCGGGTTGGGCACGGCGAAGCGCTTCTTCTGGTGACTGTCTTGGCCTGCTTCCTTGGAGGCCTCGATCCCTTCGGCGGCTTCGGACGTGTTGCCCCGGTCGTTCTCGCTCTTTGCACCCTACAAGCTCTTTCGTCTGGTTTGAACCTAATCGGTGCAAACCAACACTTGGCCACAGCCGTCTGGGGTCTGTTTTTAATCGGCGTCATGGCCCTTCGCTGGGCTGCAGCACGTCTCTACCTAACCAATAACAGGAGGAATTAAATTGGAGGGATTTGGTGTTCATACCAGCATGTGGACCATGAAATGGGACCGCGAAGGTACCGAGCGAGCGGTGCAAGCTGCTGTCGACTACAAAATGGATTTTCTGGAAATCGCACTGCTTGATGCGCCGTCAGTAGACGCAGCGCACACGCGAAAGCTTCTAGAAGACAATGATATGAGGGCGGTCTGTTCGCTCGGATTGCCGGAGGCCGTTTGGCCATCGAGAGATCCCGAAAGCGCAATCGCATTCATGAAAGGGGTCTTCGACAAAGCCAACGAAATGGGCGCAGAGGCTGTCTCTGGCGTGACCTATGGCGGGATCGGGGAACGCACTGACATGCCTCCGACTGAAGCCGAACTATCAAACGTAGCGCGCGCTCTGGAAGCCTGTGCCAGCTACGCAAAATCACTGGGCCTCCGGTTCGGCATTGAGCCTGTCAACAGGTACGAAACGCATCTCCTCAATACCGGTTGGCAAGCCCGTGACATGATCGAGCGTATCGGATCAGACAACATCTTTATTCATCTCGATACATACCACATGAACATCGAGGAAAAGGGCGCTGCTAGCGGCATTCTCGATGCACGTGAGCATCTCAAATACATACACCTCTCCGAAAGTGATCGTGGGACACCCGGTGAGGGCTGTTGCGATTGGGACGAGATTTTTGCCACATTGGCTGCAATTAATTTCACAGGTGGTCTGGCGATGGAAAGCTTCATCAATATGCCGCCGGAACTTGCGCATGGATTGTCCGTATGGCGACCCGTCGCTCCCGACTTCCAGGCCGTGATGGACAAAGGATTGCCCTTCTTGCGTAACAAAGCCGCGCAGTATCGCCTTGTCTAAAGCCTCGCGCTAGCCAAAGGATTGGGGCCAGGAACAAGCGGTTGTCTGTTCCGGTGCGCCCGCGACCCCCTTTCTTGCCCGGAACCAAAGGCGCGATAATGGCCCACTGCCTATCCGTCAAAACCCGCCTGCTCAAGATCACCTCCCTGTTTTTGATCTGGAATCAGACAAAGGATGATTTGGGAATCCCCAAATGCAGACGCCGCCCAATGCGCTGGCAGCATATTTCGTGCTGCAAGCGCGTGCAGTGGGGTTTTGGCACTCTCGCAATGGGCTCTCAGCTGCCATTCGCTGCAGTAGACCCCAATGTCTGCTATGCGGACAAACCAGCCTGATGCACTTGCAGCGTGTGCTGACGCAGAAAATGTTCGCATGTGCGGCGCGCCTATTACCTTGAAGCTGCTA
>Ga0208972_1000727_pt1 | contig 11977 bp, 10 predicted proteins | sample AOAMet_48_BLW_10_2_FD_188232 | JGI IMG/M metagenome (GOLD analysis project Ga0208972, IMG submission 188232) | Ammonia-oxidizing marine microbial communities from Monterey Bay, California, USA - CAN11_48_BLW_10 (SPAdes) | ecosystem: Environmental > Aquatic > Marine > Intertidal zone | place...
AAACTTCGGCCAACTCCTCAATCATTCCCCAGTTTTCTGGACCTTTCAACCCTCTTCCGGCAGAAACAACCGAATCTGCATCTGCAATGGTTACTTTTCCAGAGGCTTTTTCTACTTTTTCTGATGTTACACCGAAATCTGACTCCGATATGCTAACATCAAAACTTTCAGAAGTTCCTGATACTGGGTTTTCGTGCACTCCGTATGAATTCTTTGCAACTCCAATGATCTTATTTTCTGTATTCATAACCGTATTGCTAAAACCTTTGTTTGAGAATGCTTTCCTTTTTATGGTAAAGGGAGCTACTTCACTTGGCAAAGCGACAACATTTGATGCATAACCAGCATTCATCGCAACAGCTAACATTGGAGCTACATGCAAGACATTAATACTCGAATCTAACACAACAATGCTTGCATTTTCTGCAGTTGCTGCTTGTTGAAGTACCGAAGTATATCCTTTTGCATTGAATGTTTTTAATTGCTCATTAGATACAGTCAACACTTTTTCTGCACCATAGGTATATAATTCTGAAACGTCTGAAGCGTTTATGGTAATTACGGCAACAGTGGTTCCTAATTGTTCTGCAACTTTTTTCCCGTAGGAAACGACTTCAAAAGCAGATTTTTTAAATTTTCCTTCCGATGAATCGGCAAATACTAAAACTGACATATGCTTATATTTTTTTGTTGGTAAATGTTTTATTTGTGAGTTGTTGTTTTAAAATTCCAAAACAAAAACACATTGAAACAATGATACCGTTTATATTACTTTTGCTTCATTATGTAATAAGTCAATCAACGCATCAATATTGTCTGCATCTATTAATTTTACAGCTCCTTTTGGTGCTGGTTTTTCATAAGATTGTGCAGCAGTTGCGTTCTCTATTTCTAAAGGCTCAACAACCGTTAATGGTTTTTTTCTTGCCATCATAATTCCTCGCATGTTTGGAATCCTTAAATCAGACTCTTCTACAATTCCTTTTTGCCCAGCAACCACCATTGGTAAGGTAGATGCATGTGTTTCATTTCCTCCATCAATTTCTCTTACTAAAGAAACCCCAGTTCCGTCTACTTCAATACCTACGCAGCCATTCACAAAATTAAAGTCGACTAATGAAGCTAACATTCCTGGAACCATACCACCATTATAATCAATCGATTCTCTTCCTGTCAATACTAAATCGTAACCCCCATTTTTAACAACCTCTGCCAATTGCTTTGCAACAAATAAACCATCTGTCGCTGCTGCATTTACACGAATTGCAGCATCTGCACCAATTGCCAATGCTTTTCGTAAGGTAGGTTCTGTGGTTGCGTTTCCAACATTTACAACCGTTACAGATGCGCCTTGTTTTTCCTTAAACCACATGGCTCTTGTTAAACTAAACTCATCATAGGGATTGATCACAAACTGAACACCGTTTGTATCAAACTGTGTATCGTTTTCTGTAAAATTAATTTTTGAAGTGGTATCAGGCACATGGCTAATACATACCAATATTTTCATAATTTTTGCTATTTTATTTTTTTGACTTGACAAAGTTACACCTTTTTTACAAAAAATACTATGCATGCATAATAAATTTTTTCTTTTAAGAAATCATCGAAATCGATTGCGGGCTTAGCTGCTTTTTATAAATCCTTCTTCTTTATGAAGGAAAAAGTATTTTCCACAATAAGAACGAAGAAACCAATTAAAAATAGAGACTTACTTTATTTTTATTTTGAGTATATTTTTTCTTCATAAATTCATTACTTTTGCTCTTCAAAATTAACAACAATTAGATTTAAATGAAGACAGTTCAATTCAGAGAAGCAATTTGCGAAGCAATGAGCGAAGAAATGCGCAGAGATGAAAGCATTTATTTAATGGGAGAAGAAGTTGCCGAATACAATGGTGCTTACAAAGCCAGTAAAGGAATGTTAGATGAATTTGGAGCAAAAAGAGTAATCGATACTCCGATTGCAGAATTAGGTTTTGCAGGAATTGCAATTGGTTCTGCTATGAATGGAAACAGACCGATCGTAGAATACATGACCTTTAACTTCTCGTTAGTTGGTATTGATCAAATCATAAACAATGCTGCAAAAATCAGACAAATGTCTGGTGGACAATTCAATTGTCCAATCGTTTTTAGAGGCCCTACAGGATCTGCAGGTCAATTAGGAGCAACACACTCGCAAGCATTTGAAAACTGGTTTGCAAATACTCCAGGACTTAAAGTAATTGTACCATCAAATCCTTATGATGCAAAAGGTTTGTTAAAAGCTGCCATTCGTGATGATGATCCCGTAATTTTTATGGAATCTGAGCAAATGTATGGCGACAAGATGGAGATTCCAGAAGGAGAGTATATTATTCCTATTGGTGTTGCAGAAACTAAAAGAGAAGGAACCGATGTAACCATTGTCTCTTTTGGAAAAATCATAAAAGAAGCTTACAAAGCAGCAGAAGAATTAGCAAAAGAAGGTATTTCTGTAGAAATTATCGATTTAAGAACCGTTCGTCCAATGGATCATGCGGCAATTATTAGATCGGTAAAGAAAACCAACCGATTGATCGTTTTAGAAGAAGCATGGCCATTTGCAAGTGTCGCTTCAGAAATTACCTACAGAATTCAAGAAGAAGCCTTCGATTATTTAGATGCGCCAATCAAAAGAATTACAACTGCAGATACTCCTGCACCTTATTCACCTGTATTATTAGAAAATTGGATTCCAAATTCTAACGATATTATTACGGAAGTAAAAGATCTCTTAAATCGTTAAAAGAACGATTTTACAGAACTACAAAATCCTTTTTTCGTGTTGAAAAAAGGATTTTTTTTATGACTCAAAAAAATTCTTAAACCCAAGATTTTGTCTTCGAAATGGATTGCGTAATTTTTTTAGCCTAAAGCCTTGAAAAACTGTATCGATTCACTATTTTTGCAATCCTATTTTAAAAAAAAAAAGAATACATATGAAAACCAAAAATAACGAGACATTTGATGTTTTAATCGAAATCCCTAAAGGAAGTAGAAATAAATATGAGTATGATTTTGAATTGAATAAAATTCGTTTTGACAGAATGTTATTCTCTTCCATGATGTACCCTGCAGATTATGGTTTTGTTCCAGAAACCTTAGCCTTAGATGGAGATCCTTTAGATGTATTGGTTTTAGGACATGAGCCTACCTTTCCAATGTGTGTTGTAGAAGTAAAGGCAATTGGTGTATTTCACATGGCCGATGAAAAAGGACAGGATGAAAAAGTAATTTGTGTACCTGTTTCTGACCCAATATGGAATGATAAGAATGATTTATCAGACTTAAATCCACACCGATTAAAAGAAATCGAACATTTCTTTAAAGTGTATAAAGATTTAGAAAAGAAAAAAGTCGATGTTGGCGGATGGGGAAATGCCCAAGAAGCAAGAGATATCTATGCAGCATGCGTTGTCAGATATGAAAAAAGTGAGCACAAAACAAACGGTGATTTCACGATTTAGCAATCATTTTACCTAAAAAATACAAACCTCTTAAAAAGCAATCTTTTAAGAGGTTTTTTAGTTCTAATTGAATTCATTACTTTTACGACCGTTTTAAACTAAAAAATATAATAATTTTATGGAATCAATGATGATTTGGATGCCAGTTGCAATGGCTTTATTAGGCTTAGCATATATGGTTGTAAAGAAATCCTGGGTAATGAAGCAAGATGCAGGTGATGGTAAAATGAAAGAAATTTCAGACCACATCTATGAAGGTGCTTTGGCATTCTTAAACGCAGAATATCGTTTACTAACGTTCTTTGTTTTTGGAGCAAGTATTGTTTTAGCAGGAATTGCTTTTTATATGGATACTACCTATCTGATTGTTGTTGCCTTTATTATTGGTGCAATATTTTCTGCATTTGCAGGAAACATGGGAATGAAAATTGCTACCAAAACAAATGTAAGAACAACACAAGCTGCAAAAACTAGTTTGCCAAATGCCTTAAAAGTTTCTTTTGGAGGTGGTACCGTAATGGGACTTGGAGTTGCTGGTTTAGCTGTTTTAGGTTTAACGGCCTTCTTTATTGGATTTTTCCACCTTTTTATGGGAGGCGAATGGACCAACACAGCAGATATGACAATTGTTTTAGAAGCATTGGCTGGTTTCTCTTTAGGAGCTGAATCCATTGCATTATTTGCACGAGTAGGTGGTGGTATTTATACCAAGGCTGCCGATGTAGGTGCAGATTTAGCAGGAAAAGTACAAGCAGACATTCCAGAAGATGACCCAAGAAATCCAGCAACAATTGCGGATAATGTTGGTGATAATGTAGGAGACGTTGCCGGTATGGGTGCCGATTTATTTGGCTCATATGTAGCAACCGTTTTAGCTGCAATGGTTCTTGGAAACTATGTAATTGAAGATATGGGAGGAGCTATTCAAGATGCTTTTGGCGGAATTGGACCGATCTTATTACCAATGTCAATTGCTGGTGTTGGAATTATCATTTCATTAATTGGAACCCTCTTAGTTAAAATTTCTTCAAACGATGCAAAAGAAGCGGACGTACAGAAAGCTCTAAACATTGGAAACTGGGCCTCTATCATAATGGTAGCAGCTGCATGTTATGGTTTAGCAACTTGGATGTTGCCGGAAACCATGCAAATGGATTTCTATGGTGAAGGCTTACAAGACATTTCTTCGATACGTGTGTTTTTTGCATGTTTAGTTGGTTTGGTTGTAGGTGCAGGAATCTCTGCATTTACAGAATATTATACAGGATTAGGTTCAAAGCCTATTTTAAAAATTGTACAACAATCAAGTACAGGAGCAGGAACCAACATTATTGCTGGTTTAGCAACTGGAATGATTTCTACCTTCTCATCTGTTTTATTATTTGCTGCTGCAATTTGGGCATCCTATGCCTTAGCTGGATTTTACGGAGTTGCTTTAGCCGCTTCTGCAATGATGGCAACAACAGCTATGCAATTGGCCATTGATGCATTTGGACCGATTGCAGATAACGCAGGAGGTATTGCAGAAATGAGTGAGCAAGATCCGATTGTAAGAGAAAGAACAGATATCTTAGATGCCGTTGGAAATACAACCGCTGCAACTGGGAAAGGTTTTGCCATTGCATCTGCTGCATTGACATCTTTAGCATTATTTGCTGCCTATGTAACTTTTACTGGGATTGACGGAATTAATATTTTTAAGGCACCCGTATTGGCCATGCTATTTGTAGGTGGAATGGTACCCGTAGTATTCTCTGCATTGGCGATGAACGCAGTAGGTAAAGCAGCCATGGAAATGGTGAATGAAGTGGTAAGACAGTTCAAAGAGATTCCAGGAATTATGGAAGGAACTGGAAAACCAGAGTACGATAAATGTGTGGCTATTTCTACAAAAGCCTCATTAAAAGAAATGATGTTACCAGGAATTTTAACCATTGGATTCCCAATATTAGTAGTACTCGTAGGTAAATTAGTGTACCAAGAAAACAACATGTTGGTTGCTGAAATGCTAGGAGGATATATGGCTGGTGTAACTGTTTCTGGTGTCCTTTGGGCAATTTTCCAAAACAATGCTGGTGGTGCATGGGACAACGCAAAGAAGTCTTTCGAAGCAGGTGTTGAAATTAATGGCGTAATGACGTACAAAGGTTCTGAAGCTCACAAAGCGGCAGTAACTGGAGATACCGTTGGAGATCCATTTAAAGATACTTCAGGTCCTTCAATGAATATTTTAATTAAACTTACTTGTTTAATTGGTTTGGTCATTGCACCCATCTTAGGAGGTGGGCATGCAGCCGCTGATAAAAATCACGAAGCAAATGTTTTCATTACTAAAGATGGTACAAAAATAAACATCACGTCAAACACAAAATTTGTGTCGGAGCACGCTGCAACTAAAATTGTAAAAATGAACATCGACAAAAATGACGATGGAACTGCAAAAGCAACCGTGACTACAACGACCACTGAAAACGGGAAAGAAGTAACTAAAGATGAAATTTTTGAAGGTACTTTGGAAGAAGTAAAGAAGAAATTAAATGCCTTTGAAAGTAAAATTGGAGAAATTCATGTTGACATTAAAAAAGACGGAGACAAGGTCATGAAAATGATTCAAGTTGAAGTAAACGAAGAAAAGTAAAACTCCCTTTTACAAACCTATTTAAAGAAGCATTCAATTTAAAAATTGGATGCTTTTTTATGTTCACTATTCTTTTAGAACAAACTGAAAAGTGTCGTTTGTCTTTTTTTGCGCTAGTTGATTAATCGCTGTATTCGTTAGTTGTAAAACCCTAGGATATCCACCTGTAACTTGGCAATCACGCATTAAAACAATTAACTTCCCAGAAGGTGTTAACTGAACAGTTCCGGGCAATACTGCCGATGTTAAAATGGAAGGCAAGGCATTTTCGATTACTTCATTCAAGCGATACCCCATTCTACTATTGTCATTAGAAATCGTAAAAAATTGCTTTGCGAAGACCTTTTTTTGAGATGCGCTTAATGCATCAAACTCAGGCCCCTTAGAACAAGCAATCCTTTGAGATTCAAAATGCTCTTTCATAACTTTCACAGAAGTGTTTGACGAATCTGTGTTGTTTGTAAAAGTTCCAACAGGCAATACATCTCCTTTACAAAGCAAAGTTTGCTGAGTGATGTTTTGAAAAAAACTCCTACTTTTTAAAATAGGTGTCGTTAAAAAGCCATTTTTCACCGCCAGATAGCACCTGGCGCCAAAAACATTGTGACTAAAAGTCAACACCTCATTTTTACAAACGTGAATTCTTGTTTGCAATGCAACGGGAACTCCATTTATTTTTGGTGAGAAAGAACCTCCCGAAATACAAATTGTCGTTTCAGACAAAAACTCAAAGGCACAAAATCCAAAAGCAATTTCTAGTACAGCATCCGTTTCCAAATTATTGAGAATTCGGTTTGCTAAATCCGAAGAATAGGCATCCATTGCACCCGAGACAGGAACGCCTATGGCTGCAAAACCTACACGCCCTTTATCTTGAACAGATGAATAAAAACCTGCTTTTAAAACTTTAATCATGTACCAAAGTTTTAGGAATTGAATATTTATTTTCAGCGACTTCTTTTTCTAATTGATAAAATTCATCCAAAGAAATTGGAATAAATTTTATTTGGTCTCCAGCTGTGGCAAAACAAGGTTGCTGCTGCGTTACATCAAAAAAATGAATCGGTGTTTTTCCAAGAAGGTTCCAGCCGCCAGGAGATGCACACGGATATACACCTGTTTGCTTTCCGCCAATGGCAACAGCACCTTTAGGGACTTTGAGTCTAGGTGTTGGTTTTCTATCAAAGTACAAGTCAGAATCTAGCCCACCTAAATAAAGAAACCCAGGTAAAAACCCAATGAAGAAAACCGTATAAATTTTCGCTGAATGGCGTATCTTGATTTCGTCGATTGATAATTTCGATTTTTGAGCCATTTCTTCCAAATCAATACCGAATTGCAAGTCATAGCACACTGGAACTTCCCACAGAAAACGAGGATTTTGTATCGCTGTAAAATCCTTTTTATAAATAGATTGTAAAATTTCAACTTCCTCTTTGTAATTTAAAATCGGCTCTTTGTATTGAAGTGTGAGTGAATGATACCCAACAATAAAATCTACAATAAATTGGGTGCTTTCTTTTTGAATTCGTTCTTTAAAACGAAGCATATCTTCCAAGATTTGGTCATCAATACACTGCTGCCATTCGATAAGAATCGCTTGCTCTCCGTAAGGTTTGTATGAAGGGAACTTATTCAATTGCAATGCCTTGTTTTTTTAAGTGTTCTGACAAATAAATTAAAATTGATAGGGCCTTTTCTTGATCTCCATGCACACAGAAAGTATCGGCAATGATCGGTTTCTTTTCACCCGATATCGCAATCACCTCTTGATGTTGATACATGTGAACAACATGTTTAAAAACAGCTACTGAATCTGTAATTAGTGCATTTTCTTGGATTCGAGAAACTAAAGAAAGATCTGAATTGTAATTTCTATCGGCAAAAACTTCATAGACCACTCTAATGTTCTTTTCAATGGCCAATCGTGCAATCACAGAATTATAAGGCACATACAAAAAAACACTTTTTGCATATTTATCGATTGCTTTTAGAAAGATTTTTGCAGTAGCAACATCTACAGTAATTAAATTATACAAAGCTCCGTGAGGTTTTATATGATTCATTTTAGCGCCAACAAGATCCAATCTGCTTTTAAACAATAGCAATTGAGATTCAATACTTTTCTGTAATGCTTCTGGAGTCATCTTTAGTATTTTTCTTCCAAAGTTCTCTTTGTCTGGAAAAGAAGGATGTGCACCAATTAAAACGTTATTTTCAATAGCAATTGCAATGGTATTATCCATTGTTTTTACATCACCATAATGACCACCACAAGCAATATTGCAAGAAGAGATATACGGCATTAGTAGGTGTTCATTGGAAACTCCCTCTCCAACATCACAATTAATCGCGATCGTGTTCATTAAATAAAATTAAAAACTTTTAAAATTCCTTTTGCACCTAAAAATAGCGTGATTGCTAGAATGACAACCCCGAAAATATTTTGTCTTTTAGAATTTACATACTCCCCTAACACGGATCTCTTATTCATAATCCACAATAAAATTCCTGCGATTACAGGCAATAACATGCCGTTTGCTACTTGTGCAAATTTTATAATTTCTATCGGCTTAATCCCTATTGAAGAAAATAAGACGCCTAAAAACAGTACAAAAATCCAAACAAATCGAAATCGTTTCGATGTCATTCCTCCTTTCCACCCCATACATCCTTTTGCCACATAAGCGGCTGCCAATGGCGCTGTAATTGCTGAAGTAATTCCGGCGGCGAACAAACCTAACGCTAAGAAGTATTTGGCAAAATCTCCGTACAATGGCGCCAATCCTTTTGCTAAATCTGCTGCATTTGAAATTTCTCCAAAAGGAATGGAAGCAGCAGAAACAATGATTGCCATCGAAACCAATCCTCCTAAAATAATTGAAATGATCGTATCTTTTCTTGCGAATGATAAATCTTCGCTTTTGTGCCATCTTTCTTTGACCAAAGAAGCATGCAAAAACAAGTTATACGGCACCACTGTAGTCCCAATTAGACCAATAATCATCAATAAACTTTGGTCGGGAAATGTAGGAATTAACATTCCCTTTAGCATAGCTAAAAGATCTGGTTTTGTGACAATCGCAGTGATTAAAAAGGAAATACTCATAATTAAAACCAAAGTAATGAGCGCCTTTTCTAAAAACTTATAATTCCCAATATACAAGAGTACAAATGCCATACCTCCGATTATCAAACTCATTAAATTGAGAGAAATGCTCCCAATATTTAAAAGTGATCTCCCAAAAATTGTTTCTAACCCTAAAATTCCTCCACTAATATTTCCTGCTTCATAAGAAGCATTTCCAACAACAATAGCTCCTAAAATTAAAAGCGTAATAAATTGTTTTATAAGAGGAATATTGATTTCTTCTCGAATCACTTCAGACAATCCTTTTTGAGAAACGACTCCTAATCTTGCCGCCATTTCCTGTAAAATAATCGTTGCAATTACAGAAAGCAACATTGCCCACAATAAGTTAAATCCAAAATTAACACCAGCCAAGGTACATAGTGTAACCGTTCCTGGACCAATAAAAGCAGCTGCGACTAAAGTTCCTGGGCCGATATTTTTAAACCAATTTTTTATCATCACATGAAATTATGCTTTAAAGATACTTTAATAATATAAAAAACACCTCTAAAGGAGGTGTTCTATCTACTAACAAATATAAAATCTTGCTACAATGCGAAACGCTGTGGGCCTCCTCTTCGGATTTCTTCGTTGGCAAATTCTTCAAATTGTTTAAAGTTTAGGCGAAATGCATTGGATAGTTTAAAAGCTGTTTTGTAGTAAGCATCATCATTGTTCCAAGTAGATCTTGGACTTAACAATTCAGAGGGTACTCCTGGACAAGTTCTTGGTTGTGCAACTCCAAAAACAGAATGTATGTGGTAATTATCATAGGTATAATCCCCTAAATCTCCGTTTAAAACTGCAGAAATCATAGCTCTGGTATATTTTAACGGCATTCTTCTTCCCACTCCATATTGACCTCCAGACCACCCGGTATTGATCAACCAAACATTGACTCCAGCTTCCTGCATTTTCTCACTTAGCATTTCTGCATACCTTGTGGGATGTAAAGGCATAAAAGGAGCTCCAAAACAGGCTGAAAAAATTGGAATTGGTTCTGTAACTCCCGTTTCTGTTCCTGCAACTTTTGCCGTATATCCAGAAATAAAATGATAGGCAGCTTGGCTGGGTGTTAATTTAGAAATGGGAGGTAAAACACCGAATGCATCGGCTGTTAAGAAAAATATATTTTTGGGGTTTTTACCTTTAGAAGGTTTTTGAATATTTTCAATATGATCAATAGGATAACTTACTCTTGTGTTTTGCGTAATAGAAGTATCTGAAAAATCAACAACCCCATTTTTATCTAAGACAACATTTTCTAAAATGGCTCCTTTTTTGATGGCTGCATAAATTTCTGGCTCTTGCTTTTGCGACAAATTAATCACCTTTGCATAACAGCCTCCTTCAAAATTAAAAACCGTGTTTTCTGCAGTCCAACCATGTTCATCATCACCAATTAAACTTCTATTTGGATCAGTTGATAAAGTGGTTTTTCCAGTTCCTGAAAGTCCAAAGAAAATAGCGGTATCTCCATCTTTACCAATATTAGCTGAACAGTGCATTGGCAATGTCTTTTTAAAGACTGGAAGTATAAAGTTTAGCGCAGAAAAGATTCCTTTTTTAATTTCACCTGTATACCCAGTACCTCCAATTAAGGCAATTTTCTTTGTAAAATTTAAAATTGCAAAATTGGATTGACGGGTGCCATCTTCTTCAGGATTTGCCTTAAAACCAGGAGCATTGATTACCGTCCATTCTGGAGAAAAATCTTTTAGTTCGGCCTCCGATGGTCGTAAAAACATGTTGTGTGCAAACATATTACTCCATGGATATTCATTAACAACCCGAATCGACAGTTGATAGTTTTCATCTGCACAGGCATAGGAATCTCTTACAAAAATCTCTTTTTCAGAAAGATAATCCGTTACTTTGGTGTACAGCACATCAAACTTCTGTGAATCGAAGGGTAAGTTAATATCACTCCACCAAACCTCATCTTTTGTTACCGCATCTTTTACAATAAATCGGTCCTTTGGAGACCGCCCTGTAAATTCTCCTGTGTTAACTGCAATGGCTCCTAATGATGAAGTAATTCCTTGTTCTTTTTCAATGGTTATTGCATGTAATTCATCGGAAGTTAATTGATACCGAATGGTTGCATTTTTGATTCCTAAATTAATTAACGAAATCGATTTCGTTTTTAAATCTGTCATCTCTATTTTTTTAGCGATTTATGAACCCCAAAATTACATAATATTTTATAATCGTCTTATTATTTAGTAAAGAAATATTGATTTATTACTATTTACGTGATTTTTGTAAAAATATCACAATCATCAAACTCCATCCTGCGATCAAAAAAAGCCCACCCAACGGGGTTACAAACCAAATTGACTTTGCCGTAATCCATGTTAGTTGGAGCACATATATCGAACCTGAAAACAAGAAAATACCCCCAAAAAACAAGTAGCTGATCTTGTTCTTTTGGGGTTGTGAAAATCCGCTGTATGTATTGACAAATAACAATACAATTGCATGGAACATCTGGTAGCGCACCGCTGTTTCAAAGCTTAAAAGTTGTGCTGGATTTAGCACTTCTTTCAATGCATGCGCTCCAAAAGCTCCTAAAATTACGGCTACCAATCCTAAAAAACAGGTAATTACTAAATTTTTAAACATTATTCGTGGTTTCTGTTAAATTTTAAACAATTAGGCTATCTTAGTCACGTACAAAAATACACGATTATTTATGAAAAACATATTGATT
>Ga0208972_1000728_pt1 | contig 11971 bp, 9 predicted proteins | sample AOAMet_48_BLW_10_2_FD_188232 | JGI IMG/M metagenome (GOLD analysis project Ga0208972, IMG submission 188232) | Ammonia-oxidizing marine microbial communities from Monterey Bay, California, USA - CAN11_48_BLW_10 (SPAdes) | ecosystem: Environmental > Aquatic > Marine > Intertidal zone | place...
AGAGATTATGGAGTACCTCCGCCAAATCTTGCGATTGCATGGTGTTTGCTAAACAAAAATGTATCAACCGTAATTTTAGGGGCCTCTAACCTTGAGCAGTTAAACGATAATTTAAAGGCTGCGGAGGTAGCACCTCTATTCACAGAGGAGCTAAAACAGAGGCTAGACAATCTATAAGTACTCACTAGTGCTATATAGAAAGTAAAACTAAATGAAGACGTTACATTTTTTTCTTTTTTGGGTGTTTGGGTTTTTTTTGCTGCTCTCCTTTGACTTATTCATGGAAGGCATAGTCTTTGAATGGTTAAATTGGAATGGCACAAAGAAGAATGATTGGTTTTTCGCCCTCTGGTGGGGCCTTGTCGTTGTCTGGTTTTTATATGGAATTGCCAGTCTTTATCAAAGATTTAAGTTGAAATAACCTGCTAGTTTAGAATTATGTCTAGTGCCTTTTGCCTCTCTCGCTCATCTCAGCTATGTGGAAAGTCTTGCAAAATAAAAATATTGGCATATATAATGCCAATACCATCTATAATTGGACTTCATAATGAAAATTTTAAGAACGCCAGACCACAGGTTTAACGGCCTTTCGGACTACCCATTTGAGCCTAACTATACGGTGATTAAAACACAGGATGGAACTGATTTGCGCATTCATCATATTGATGAAGGCCCCGCAGATGGCCCTGTTTTATTGGCGATGCATGGACAACCGGTATGGAGCTATCTTTACTCACGAATGATTCCTCATTTAGTAAAGGCAGGCATCAGAGTAATAGCGCCGGACCTGCCTGGCTACGGGAAGTCAGATAAACCTGCCGCAAGAGAAGATTATAGTTATCAGGCTCAGGTCGACTGGATGAATCAATGGCTTGTACAAAATGATTTCTCAGAACTGACCTTCTTTGGTCAAGACTGGGGTGGTTTAATTGGTCTCCGCATGGTGGCTGATAACGGTGATCGATTTGATCGAGTCGCTATGGGGAATACAGGGTTACCCTACAGCCCGAATGTTCCTCAAGAGATCGTTGACGAAATTCTAGCTTTCAGAGCAGGGCCAGATAAAATCACAATGGCATCAATGGCTAAGCAGGTCAGCAAAATGGATGGCTTTGGCGGGGTTGACCCCTACTTAGGAATCCGAAAATTTGCTTATTGGCAAAAATACACCTGGGATGCCGTCAATCCCCCTGCAGGCATTATTGCTTCATCAATGATGGAAAAGAGAAATAAATTAGCTGTAGCATTTGAACTGGCAGGGATTAACCTTGGATTATCAAAAATGTCACCATTTGGATCAAGTATTAGTAAAGCGTTTGAGGCGCCCTTCCCGAGCGCTCCATTCAAAATGGCAGTAAGAGCGATGCCTAGCCAGGTGCCGAGTATTCCTGATCGCTCTTTAGAGGCACAAAAGAAAGCATGGGATTTCTTTTCTGCCTTTGAGAAACCATTTTTATGCGTTGGTGCCGGCGACGATCCGGTCACCAATGGTTTTGAAAAATTGTTTCTAGCCAAAGTACCAGGAACCAAGGGCCAGCCGCATGAAATGATTGGCGGCGGCCATTTTTTCCAGTGGACAAGGGCTGAAAAGCTATCTGAAATCCTAGCAAAGTTCATAAAAGCCAATGATTAACTTGAAACACGGGACAAAAAGCCTGACTATCGCCAACACTCAAAGGTAAATGATCAGGATACTTATGTTAAGAACAACCTTTGTATTTTTTACTTCAGCACTAATTGCTATGTTTTTTGTGGCCGCGCAAACATCGCTGTCTAATCTTTGGTGGTTGTCATCTGTCGATATGCCAATTACGGGTTTTATTATTATTTCCATGCTCTTGCGTGACTTAATTGGTATGAGTGTCGCAGGAGCTTTTCCAATTATCGCTGTGGTAGCTGCTGGCTTGGTAATCGCTTTTTTTGTAGCCCATATATTATCCAAATTTATTAGTACTGAGCGCAAGATTCTTTACGCTCTTGCTGGCGGAGCTGCGTTATTCGCGATTGTTGTGTTAATGCCCCTGGCTTTTTACAATCTGGACTTGATTGCCGGTGCACGAACTTCACTAGGCAAAGGAATTATAATTATTGGCGGAATGATTGCCGGCTATTACTTTGGTGTGAAGTCAAAAAAGGTGGTTACTAATGAAGAGTCTTAAATCGGGTGTTTTATTAATAGGGTTGTTCCTATTCAGTGCGCTAATACACAGTAACGAGGTCGCCTATAAAACAGAGGTTATTGTTGAAGGGCTAGACAATCTCTGGAGTATCGCCTTTGTTTCAGAAAATCATTGGTTAGTCACTGAGCGTACTGGAGACTTGCGAACGGTTAAGGATGGGGTTTTGCAATCTGACCCTGTAGCTGGTGTGCCAGAGGTTCTCTTTGCTGGGCAAGGCGGCCTTTCTGAAGTCCTACTCCATCCAAACTTTAGTGAAAATCGCTTGGTATACTTATCGTTTTCTGAGTCAGATTCTGTAGAAACAAAGCTTAATCGCCTCACGGTGGTGCGAGGGCGTCTGGAAGAAAATAGCTTATTAGAAGTTAAGACAATTTTTAATTCCTATCCTTTGCGCAAAACGGCAGCCCACTACGGTGCGCGAATGAAATTCATGGCTGATAGGACTTTGCTAATCACCTCGGGAGATGGCTTTAATTATCGCGAAAAAGCCCAAGCCTTAGATAATCATTTTGGCAAAATTGTCCGTGTCAATGATGATGGGAGTATTCCCGCGAACAACCCGTTTTTAAATACTCCCGGTGCTCTTCCGGAGATTTGGTCTTATGGGCACAGGAATCTTCAGGGGCTTGTAATCTCAGATGACGGCACGGTCTTTGAGCATGAGCATGGCCCTAAGGGTGGTGACGAATTAAACGTGGTGGAGCCTGGCAAGAATTATGGCTGGCCAGCAATTACTTACGGGGTTGATTACAGCGGAGCTATTATCTCACCCTTCACTGAACAACCGGGTATGGAGCAGCCAATTCAGCATTGGGTTCCTTCAATCGCGCCTTCGGGGATGACACTTTATCAAGGGGGCATGTTCCCAATGTGGGAAGGAGATTTGTTTATTTCTGCATTGGTCCCAGGAGATGTGCGACGCATAGAGTTAGACGGGAAAAAAGCCATTAAAGAAACAATTATGTTTAATGAATTTGGCAGAATCAGAGATGTTGCCTCTGCTCCTGACGGAAGCTTAATTCTTGCCACCGATGGAGCAAATGGACAGCTTATAAGAGTGAGCGCCGTTAAGTAATTTCTAAGAGCTGCGCAGTGATGAAAGCCCAGCCTGAAGTTGTTGGAGATGTTTGTGCAGCTTCGGTCCTTTCTTCTGAGCAACCCCAATAGCAAGCACGTCAATTACCGCTAGATGAGCAATTCTTGAAGATAGCGGTGTATAGATTTGAATATCCTCTTTTGCATCAACCTCTATAGCGATAGTCGCACTCTTGGCTATGGGCGAAGAGCTAGGGGCTAGGCCTATGACAATACCACCCGCGTTTTTTACCAGCTCCATAGAATCAAGTAGCGCTTGAGTTCTACCAGATTGTGATATAGCCACCACCACATCCCCAGTGTTTAGTGAGGTGGCGGACATATTCTGAAGGTGGGGGTCTGAATAGGCGGAAGAGCGAATTTGTAGGCGGAAAAATTTGTGTTGCGCATCAAACGCCACAGCCGCAGAGGCGCCAAAACCATAAAATTCCACTCGACCAGCACTGCAAATCGCAGCAACTGCGGCTTCTAGGTTGTCGAGCACAAGACTGTCACGAACTTTAAGTAAGGCATCAACAGTAGAGTCAAACACCTTGTGGGTATATTCCCGAGTAGAATCAGAATCGGTAACCGCGATTTGGCCGTAACTGGGACTTGAAGCAAGTTGTTGTGCGAGTGCCAGTTTAAAGTCTTGGAAACCGGTACAGCCAACTGCGCGACAAAAGCGTACGACCGTGGGCTCACTCACATCAGCTTGGTCGGCGAGATCAACGATCCGCATGCGAATCACTTCAAGAGGATGCTTCAGCACAAAATCAGCAACCTTAAGTTCTGATTTACGTAAATGAACCAGCGTATCACTAATTGTTTGGGTGAGCTGTGCAGGTTTCATACTGACCCCCATTTTGAGTTATGTAAAAAATTTACAAGAATACGGCATTATTACTAGTTTTGTAGTAAAAAACAGGGTTTTATCGATGATTTACACTATTTCTGAGTTTGATGGATAGATTTGCACCAAAATCCTACGAAAAAGCTAAAAAGAAGGAAATGAAATTCATCAATTCTTTTCGTTATATTGCTAGAATGCAGACCTATGGATGTAACTTCAATATTAACAAATCTCAATGCGGCACAAGAAGAAGCGGTGACTAGCGACAAAAAGCATCTGCTTGTTTTAGCGGGAGCTGGAAGCGGTAAAACCCGGGTGCTGGTGCATCGTATCGCCTGGAAGATACAGGTAGATAATATTTCTCCCTATGGCATTTTAGCGGTGACCTTTACGAATAAAGCGTCAAGAGAAATGCGCGAGCGGATCGACGAGCTCCTAGGAATGTCATTGCGTGGGATGTGGGTAGGTACGTTCCATGGATTAGCCCATCGGTTATTAAAAGCCCATTGGCGGGACGCAAAGCTCCCAGAAAACTTTCAAATTCTAGATTCTGATGATCAATTGCGCTTGGTAAAAAGAGTGATGCGCAGTATGGATCTAGACGAACAACGGTGGCCTCCTAAGCAGGCCCAGTGGTGGATCAACGGCCAAAAGGATGAGGGATTGCGAGCATCGCACCTACAAGAAGGCGGTGACCCCTACCTGGCAACTATGCTCCGGATTTATCGCGGCTATGAAGAGACTTGTGAGCGTCTTGGGGTTATCGATTTTGCCGAACTTCTACTCAGGGCACTGGAGTTATGGAAGAACAATCCAGAGGTACTTGATCATTACCAGCAACGTTTTCAACATATTCTAGTAGATGAATTTCAAGACACTAATGCTGTGCAATATGCCTGGCTACGGCTCTTGGCAGGGAAAGTTAGTGCAGTTACCGCAGTTGGTGATGATGATCAGTCGATCTATGGTTGGCGTGGTGCGAAGGTAGAAAATATTCTTAGTTATGAGCGAGATTTCCCTAAAACACACACAGTTAAGTTAGAACAAAACTATCGGTCAACATCAAATATTTTATTGGCAGCTAACGCAGTTATTGCAAAAAATTCTGATCGCCTAGGCAAGAACTTGTGGACTGATTCTGGCGAGGGCGAGTCCATCGCGCTTTACTCCGCATTTAATGAGCACGATGAATCACGCTACATCGCAGACCGTTTGCAGAGTTGGGTTAATGATGGAAACCGCCGAGAAGACTCAGCTATTTTGTATCGCTCCAATGCTCAATCACGGGTATTAGAGGCGGCCCTTCTTCAAGCTGATATTCCGTATCGTATCTATGGTGGGCAGAGATTCTATGAAAGGCTAGAAATTAAAAACGCGCTGTCATATTTGCGACTCATGCTCAATTGTCATGACGATGTTGCTTTTGAGCGTGTGGTTAATGTACCGCCAAGAGGGATTGGAGATCGAACCCTAGAATTAGTTAGGGAGTTGGCTAGAACCAACACAGTGTCTCTTTGGGCAGCTAGCAAAACTATGATTGAAGAAAAGCGGTTAGCAGCTAGGGCCTCTAATGCAGTGGCGGGGGTTTTGCAGCTGATAAACGAAATGAGCGGACAACTTGATGAGCTGCCATTAGCTGAACAGGCGGAGAACGCAATTCAGCATAGCGGTCTGATCGAAATGCATCGACGAGAAAAGGGGGAGCGCGGGCAGGCCCGGGTAGAAAATCTCGAAGAGTTTATTGGGGCCTGTAATAACTTCGAGGCTGAGGACAAAGATTTACCAGTACTACCTCAGTTTCTTGATCAAGTGGCTCTAGATGCTGGAGACCGACAGGCAGATGAAGACCAAGATGCAGTCCAACTCATGACATTGCACAGCGCTAAAGGATTAGAGTTTCCCTTAGTATTTATTGCTGGAATGGAAGAAAACCTCTTCCCCCATAAAATGTCTCTGGATGAGCCTGGTCGTTTAGAAGAAGAGCGAAGATTAGCCTATGTAGGTATTACTCGTGCCATGGAGAAATTATATCTGACCTTCGCTGAGAGCCGCACCATTTACGGCAGCGAATCGTTTAATTCTGTTTCGCGGTTTGTCCGCGATATTCCCAAAGATGTCATCGAGGAAGTAAGATTACAAAATACAATTGCTCGGCCAACCAGTTATGCGGCTAGTTCAATCCGAAGTGATCAAGGGGACGACACAGGGTTTCAGCTGGGACAACAAGTTAACCACAATGTATATGGTGAAGGAGTGATTCTGAATTTTGAGGGCAATGGACCTCGGGCTAGAGTCCATGTAAGTTTCGAAGAGGTGGGCACAAAAATTTTAATTCTTGCCTCAGCTAATCTTGCCGCAGTTTAATGACACAGTAGGATCTAACCAGTATAAGAGGGAAAAGTGATGCGAATTATATTAGCCACCTTGATGGCTTTTTTATTAGTGAGCTGCGGAGAGACCGTTAATGAGACAACAACGCACAGTTCAACTGCTAATCAGGAGACTTTTGAGTGGAAGTTGGTAACCACCTGGCCTAAGAATTATCCAGGTTTAGGATTGGCTCCTGAGAACTTTGCTAAACAAGTCGAGGCGATGAGTGGAGGCCGCTTAAAGATAAAAGTATTTGGTGCGGGTCAGCTAGTGCCTGCTTTTGAGGTGTTTGATGCTGTTTCCCAGGGAACTGCACAGATGGGCCATGGGGCTTCTTATTACTGGACCGGAAAATCTAAGGCAACTGCATTCTTTACTTCGGTCCCCTTCGGCTTGAATGCGCAAGAAATGAATGGCTGGCTCCATTATGGCGGAGGTCTGGAGCTATGGAGAGAGCTCTATGACGAATTCAATTTAATTCCATTTGCAGGCGGCAATACAGGCGTTCAAATGGCCGGCTGGTTTAATCGAGAAATTAATTCAATGGAGGATATCAAGGGGCTAAAAATGCGCATCCCCGGATTAGGAGGCGATGTGATTACCCGTGCGGGTGGTGTTTCGGTAACAATCTCAGGTGGTGAACTGTATACAGCAATGCAGACGGGAGTTATTGATGCTCTTGAGTGGGTGAGCCCTTATAACGACATTGCCTTGGGATTCCATCAGGTTGCCAAATACTACTATTACCCTGGGTGGCATGAGCCAGGCCCTACCCTTGAATTAATTGTTAACAAAGACGCCTATGCGATGTTACCAAAAGATTTACAGACTATAGTCGAGGTTGCAGCAAGGGCCGTTAACCAAGATATGCTGGATGAGTACACTGCGCGAAATAACGAAGCATTAGTCACCTTGGTTGAAACTCATGGGGTGCAATTGAGAAAGTTACCTGATGAAGTTGTTAGTGAACTTAGAGGAATCTCCGCAGAGATGCTTGAAGAATTGGCCGATGATTCAGACATTGCTCGACGAATTGCTGAGTCGGTCAAAGCATTTCAGCGGCAGGCAACGGCATATCATGCTATTTCTGAAGAAGCTTATTACGAAGCCCGCAAAGAATAACTTACCAAAAACGATGTCAGCGGCTAATGAAGGCCGCTGATTAGTTTCTCCAAAAAGTAGGAGTGAATAAAACCAAAAGTGTAAAGATCTCTAACCGTCCGAGTAACATTCCCCAGCACAATACGCTTTTCGCGAACGTTCCAATATCCGCATAATTTGTGGCCACCGCACCAAGACCAGGGCCCAAATTATTGAGAGCGGCGGCTGTGGCTGACCAAGCAGTAACATAGTCAAGACCTGCGGCCAAAAGAAGTAAAACCATTAAATAAAAAACACCCAAATAAACACCAAAAAAGGCCCATATAGCATCAGTGACTCGTTCGGGTATCCTACGATTTCGGATTTTGATGGGGAGCAGCGCATTTGGGTGGACAAGGCGATAAACTTCTCTAATTCCTTGTTGAGCCATGATTAGCATTCTGCCTATTTTAATACCACCGCCAGTAGATCCCGCACAGGCTCCAAAAAATGACAAAAATATTAAAAAGAACGGGAGGAACGATGGCCACGAATTAAAGTCAGTGGTGGTGAACCCAGTGGTAGTCAATATTGATACAAGCTGAAAAACGCCGAGACTGATACTGTCTTCCAGACCGTAGGTACCACTAAAATAAAGGTATAAACAGGTTACGGCTGCTCCAAATAAGAGTAAGTATCCATACATTCTGGCTTCTGGATCTGTCCAATAAAAGCTCAGACTTCGATTGTTCCAAACGAGGTAATGCAGGGCAAAATTAAGGCCTGAAATAACCATGAAAAACGCACATATCGCCATGATCATGTCGCTATCAAAAAAACCAATGCTAGCGTCATGAGTAGAAAAGCCACCGATTGCAACCGTAGAAAAACTATGGCCAATAGCGTCAAACCCGCTCATTCCGGCAGCCCAGTAGGCTAAAGCACAAACGGCGGTTAGGGTTAGATATATTTTAAATAACACATTAGCTGTTTCTGCAATTCGTGGGGTTAGCTTGGAGTCCTTGACCGGCCCAGGGGTTTCTGCGCGATAAATTTGCATGCCACCAATTCCAAGCATTGGTAAGATTGCCACAGCTATGACGACGATGCCTATGCCACCCAGCCATTGTAGTTGTTGGCGATAATAAAGAATTGATTTTGGAAGATCGTCAAGGCCAGACAGCACGGTAGCGCCCGTTGTTGTGAGCCCTGAAACTGATTCAAAAAGTGCATCAATAAAAGTCAAATTAGTTGCTTCAGATAACATTAACGGCAAGGATCCAAAACCGCTAAGCACCAGCCAGAAAAACACTGTGACAACGAAGCCGTCACGAGTTCTCAACTCGCCTTGATGGCTCTTCGTGGGCAGCCAAAAAGTTAACCCAACCAAAAGAGTGATAGCAAAGGCGAGTACAAACATCGACGAGGTATTTTCTTCGTAGATTGAGGACACAATAATGGGGGATAACATGGTCAAGCTGAAAATCATTAACAGCATGCCCAAAACTCTCGCGATAACAGCAATGTGCATAGAGATGGCTACCCTAGAAAAAAGTGAACCCTACCGCAAAGAGCTTCTCCACGGCCTTGGTATTTTCTTTATCAACCACGAATACAATTACATGGTCATTATTCTCAATCACGGTATCATGATGCGCGATAATTACCTCACCATCGCGTACTAGCGCGGCTAGGGTTGAGCCGGGGGGTGACTTAATATCGCCAATAGCCCGACCTACAACTTTCGATGACTTAGCATCTCCGTGCACAATAAATTCTAACGCTTCTGCAGCGCCTCTTCTTAGAGAATGCACGCTTACTGTGTCTCCCTGCCTTACATGGGTTAACAAAGAGCTTGTGGTGACCTGTTGTGGTGAGATTGCAATATCAATTTCCCCACCTTGCATGAGATCGGCATAAACAGGATTACTGATCAGAGTCATGACTTTTTTGGCCCCAAGACGTTTGGCTAGCAGCGAGGCCATGATGTTAACTTCGTCATCATTGGTAAGCGCGAGGAATACATCAGTTTTATCAATATTTTCATCAAGCAACAGCTCTTGATCAGTGGCTGAGCCGTTAAGTACAACAGCATGATCAAGCTTTTCAGAGAGAAAAGCAGCGCGTTCAGGAGAAAACTCAATAATTTTAATATTATAATTTTCTTCTAAGGCTTTACTTAATCGAAACCCAATATTACCGCCTCCAGCAATCACTAGACGATGGTAGGGTTTCTCCAGCCGGCGCAGCTCGCTCATGACTTTACGTATATTTTTCTTAGCGGCAATAAAGAAAACTTCATCTCCATCTTCAATGACAGTATCGCCCACAGGGAAAATAGCACCTTCCTTTCGATAAATAGCAGCCACCCTTGCGTCGGCTTTGGGCATATGCTCTTTTAATGTGCGCAATTCTTGGCCAACTAGAGGGCTGTCTTTAACTGCACGTAAGCCTACTAGTTGAATCACGCCATCGGCAAAATCCAGGACTTGCAATGCTCCCGGCTGCTCGATTAGCTTGCGAACATAGTCTGTGACAGCTTGCTCGGGAGCAATCATCACATCAACAGGCATATTTTTGGCATTAAAAAGCACGTTCTTATATTTTGAGTTTGTGTAACTGTATGCTCTAACGCGTGCAATTTTGGTGGGAGTATGAAATAGCGAGTATGCAACTTGGCAGGCAATAATGTTTGCTTCATCGCTGCTGGTAACAGCGATGAGCATATCAGCATCTTCAATACCCGCCTTCACTAATACATCAGGGTAACAACCGGTGCCAACCACAGTGCGAATATCAAGCCGGTCTTGCAGAGAGCGCAAAGCATACTCGTTAATGTCAATTAGGGTAATGTCGTTATATTCGCGCGCCAAGTTTTCTGCCAGAGTTCCACCAACTTGACCTGCACCTACTATTATTATTTTCATTACCTTCCCGCTTTATTGTCAGCGTTTAAATCCGACGGCGACGTTTTACGAAGCTTTGCATAGTAAAACCCATCGTGACCATCAGCGACTGGAAATAATTGTCGACCGCAAACAGTGGCCACACCCCAAGCCTCATTAATAGTCATTATTTCTACATCAGTTCGTGACTGGGCAAAAGCCTTGACCACCAGATCATTCTCCTCAGGCAGTACTGAACAGGTTGCATAGACTAAAATACCCTCATTTCCGAGAGTTTGCCAGAGACTTTCAATCAACCGCAGCTGAATTTTTGCTAGCTTATCAATATCTGCCGGTTTACGCAGTATTTTGATATCTGGGTGCCGCCTTATAACGCCCGTTGCTGAGCAAGGAGCGTCTAATAAAATTCTGTCAAAGAAGGTTTTATCCCACCAAGCATCCAACGCTGAAACATCAGCTGTAACAAGATTGGCTTGCAGATTAAGTCGGCATAAATTTTCTTCAACGCGATTAAGGCGCCTAGGTTCGGAGTCAACGGCCACAAGGGACTGCAGATTGAGTTCGCTTTCAAGGATATGACAGGTTTTACCGCCGGGCGCACAACAGGCATCTAAAACAACTTGCCCTGAGGACAGCTCAAGCAGAGAGCAAGCGAGCTGTGCGGCCTCATCTTGTACGCTTGAATCACCTTGAGCAAAGCCTGGAAGTTTAGCCACGTCAATCGCCTCATCTAGGACGATGCCAACATCACTATGTGGTGTTTTCTCGGCACCAATATTCGCATCTTGGAGTTTTGCTAAATATTCATCTCTTGAATTTCTCCGAGCGTTTACTCTGAGTGTCATGGGTGCGCGAAGATTATTTGCTGAGACAATATCAGCAGCCACAGCGGGTGACCAGGCGAGCTCCAATTTCTTGAGGAGCCACTTGGGGTGGGCGGCACGGAAAACAGGTTGGTCAGCATAGCTCTCCATCAAGCGTGGCATTTCTCTCTGAAAGTTTCTGAGTACGGCATTAACCAAACCTTTTGCCCAGGGACGACTAAGCCCCTTTGTCGCTGTAACAGTTTCGTTGACAACGGCATGGTCAGATATTCTCATGTGCATTAACTGATAGATACCGCAGGCAATCAAAGTATGAATTTCTAGATCTTTTTCCCGGAGAGGCTTTTTGATAAGCTGTTTGAGTAATAGCGATATTTGCGGATACCAACGCAAACATCCAAAGCTTATTTCCTTTAATAACGGACGATCCTTTTCCTCTACCCTTTCTGAATAGGCAGGGAGCAAAGTAGATAACGATTGTCCTCGGCAAACATTGGCGACAACTTCTGCAGCAGCGACACGGACATTGAGACGCTTTTTGCTCATCAGATCATGTTCCCAGTCGGGTCCCAGGAGAAAAAATGGAGGCCCGAGACTTTAGCACCTCCGCTACACACAGCTTTGACTTGCCGGCCAATTGTATTGTCGAGATCAGCAAGGCTCCGTTTCCACACTTAACTAATA
>Ga0208972_1000736_pt1 | contig 11909 bp, 10 predicted proteins | sample AOAMet_48_BLW_10_2_FD_188232 | JGI IMG/M metagenome (GOLD analysis project Ga0208972, IMG submission 188232) | Ammonia-oxidizing marine microbial communities from Monterey Bay, California, USA - CAN11_48_BLW_10 (SPAdes) | ecosystem: Environmental > Aquatic > Marine > Intertidal zone | place...
ATCTACAATATTTGTCAAAAAGTGACCTGACATTTGTCGACCACCTGACATTCTCTCATACACTTTATCAGGATGTCCATATACTGCTGCAAAAATCTCTCTTGCTGAAAGTAAATCTTGAGATATTAATATTGTTTGATCTCTATAATAACCTGATCTATAGTCACCTTTTTTAAAGAAATGACTCATTACAATTTGAGGTAATTCTTTTCCGTCACCAAAAATTCCAAATTTACCTTTTCCAAGAAGAACTTCTCTTCTACCTTGGACACTTATTTCACGACTCAAGGATATTGTCCTGAAATCATTTATTACTTTTTCCTTAAATTTTTTTAAGCTAATCTCCTCTTTTGTAGAACTAGATATACTCATAGGGATTGCAAACTTACAAATAATTAAATGAAACTAATTACAACCACCTTCTAGAGAAAAGTCTACTCAACGATTCCAAGTTGTATGAAACTATAAATCTAATTTTATTATTATATCTAAAATCATTAAGCTCAAATCCAATAACACCACTTAAAATAGAGCTGTTTCCGCTAAAAAAAGCAAAAAACACCGAAAACCATGTCATCACTAGCACGCCCCAAAACCAAAACTTTAGTAGTCGTTTTTTTGTGTAATCAAAAAAGAAATATACACCTGTAAGGGTTACTAGGCTTGCAAAAATATACCCTGCAATCCCAAATCCTTGGTACATGCATATGTACGCTATATTACTCCCAAAAGTGCTAAGCCAGTTTTTTGTTTCAAGATTTCTATTTGCTATACCTACAATGCTTTGATCTGCCTGCCAAGTAAAAAGGAAAGATGTAAAAGAAATTAATAATGCAATACCAAGAAGGGTTAAGAAGCTTCCTAGCAATATTTTTTGCTGCTTAGAGAGTGAAAACGAGATGGGTTTTCTTGGCTGTTTTGTTTTTTTTGGTCTGGTTGTTTTCTTTATAGCCATGAAGTGTGAGGTGTCTCAAACAAAAATACAAATTGTTATGAGTTATGTTGTGTTTTTATTTTTAAATAATACTCATCAAAATTTAAGAACTAAATATAAATAAAATACTTGTTTTTTAAAAGTTGAAACACTTGTGTTTTATTTGGCTTTGACTTTATTTTAGAATTTTGGAATATATATAATACACCCAATAATAACGGCAGCTATTGCCGCAAAAAATACGGCTCCTGCTGCAATATCTTTTATGTAGCCTATTTTTATATGTTGCTCGGGATGAATAAAATTAGCTATTTCTTCTATGGCGGTGTTAAGTGCTTCTACTGAAATTACAAGGCCAATTGCAAAACATTGAAGCATCCATTGGGTTGCAGAGATATCAAAAACAAACCCAGCAATAGTAACTCCAATACTAATTATAGTTTGCAGCTGTATACTAGGTTCGTTTTTTATAAGTTTTAAAGCCCCTGTAATAGCATACTTAGATCCTAAAAGACGATTTTTTAAAAAGGCAATAAGCATTAAATTAAAGCATTTAAAGCAGCTTGATAATTAGGCTCTTGTCCAATCTCTGGAACTTGTTCTGAGTATAAAACGGTGTTTTGCTCGTCCAAGACTATTACAACTCTTGCATGTAAATTAGCAAAAGGACCATCTGCAATGGTAAGCCCATAGGCTTCACCAAAATTTCCATCTTTAAAATCGCTTAGCATTTCAACATTTTCAAGCCCTTCTGCAGCACAAAATCGTGCTTGTGCAAATGGTAGGTCTCTAGAGATGCAAAGTACTTGTGTGTTTTCAAGAGATGCCCCATGAGTGTTAAAGGTTCTAACTGCGCTTGCACACACACCTGTGTCTACACTTGGGAAAATGTTTAGTATTTTTCTTTTACCAGTATAATCTGACATTTTTTTTGATGATAAATCTGCAGCTGTAAGGTTAAAATCTGGAGCTTTTGTTCCAGTTTCTGGAAGTGTTCCTATTGTAGTTGCTGGGTTTCCACCAAGAGTTATTTGAGCCATATTTTTTGTTTTTATTTTAGAATTTAAAAGTACAAAACACTTCACAATGTTTTGGCAGGTTGTTTATAATTAAAATGGTTTTAATTAGGCTTGTTTTGCTTGCCCTAACATTCTGATTTTTATTTTAAATGCTGCAAAGAGTAGGGTCATAAATGGACTAAGCCAGTTAAAGATGGCAAACATAAAATATTCTCCAACACCAACTCCCAGCACATCACTTTGGTAGGCTCCACAGGTATTCCATGGTATTAAAACAGAAGTAACAGTTCCAGAATCTTCTAGGGTTCTAGAGAGGTTTTCTGGAGCAAGGTCTTTGTCTTGGTATGCCTTTTTAAACATTTTTCCAGGGATAACCAGTGCAAGGTATTGATCACTTGCAATTACATTTAATCCAAAACAACTCACGACGGTAGTTGCAAACAAACCAAAAACACTTGAAGCCATTTTTAGTAACGCTTTTGTGATTCTTGCCAATGCACCAATGCCGTCCATGACACCTCCAAAAACCATGGCAGAGGCAATAAGTAATATGGTCCACAACATGCCAATAAGACCCCCAGAACTAAACAATTCATTTAAAGTTTCATTGGGTGTTTCTATAGCGGTGTCGCTAAAGATAGCTTGGGAAAGTGCCCCAATTGTAGAGTCAGAGACGGTAGCTAAAATTTCGGGTTGAAAAATTACAGCAAAAATTGCTGCCGAGACAACTCCTGTTGCCAGAGATATTAGAGGGTTTATTTTCAGGACAATAAGGGCAATTACTAAAAGGGGCACTATAAATAGCCACCCTGTTGTATTAAATGTTGCATTTATGGTTTGCAAAAGGTTGCTTATATCTGCCTCTCCAGAGGTTTCAATAGTCATGCTTAAAATAGTAAACACAATTAAGGTAATAATAATAGTTGGTACCGTTGTGTAGGCCATGTATTTTATGTGGGTAAACAAATCTGTACCTGCCATAGCGGGAGCAAGGTTTGTTGTATCACTAAGGGGAGACATTTTATCTCCAAAATAGGCTCCAGAAATAACAGCTCCCGCAATCATTCCTGGGCTAATGCCAAGGGCAGTCCCTATTCCAACTAGGGCAATACCTACTGTTGCAGAGGTGGTCCAGGAGCTCCCAGTGGCTATGGATATAATGGCTGCAATTATTACAGATGCCGGTAAAAATATTTCTGGGCTTAATACCTGCAAGCCATAATAAACCATGGCTGGAATAATACCGCTAACAAGCCAAGTGCCCGCCAAAGCACCAACGAGCATTAATATGATAATAGGTTTGTATACACTTTTAAGGTTTTCTATAACCTCTTTGATCATTACCCCAATAGAAACTTTATTAAACAGACCAACTATCATTGCAACACCTCCACCCATTAGCAGGATATATTGGTTTGAGTAATCTCCAAGCCAAGCTCCATCTTTTAAAAATATATTATAGGCAAGCAAAGACATTAAAATAACTACGGGAATAAGTGCCTCCCAAATACTTAGTTGTTTATTGTCATTAATTTTTTGCTCCTGAATTTTAATATCTGAGAGATTCTCTTGTGGCATAGTAGAAATTTTAATTTGTTTTGTAATGTTACGATTTTGTGTAGATGTATGCAAATCAAAAAGAGAGCTGTAAAATATTTAAATATTTTACAGCTCTCTTTGTATTTTTAGTCTAAAGTTGATTTTACAAGACTCCTACGTCTTTCATGCACTGACGCATAATTTGGTAGGTGCGCTCTATGTCATCGTCAAGACCAATAGAGAAACGTATAAGACCCTCTGTGAGTCCCATCTGTGCTTGTTCATCTTCTGGTATTTCAGAAGATGTTGACGTTCCTGGTGCGCTAAATAATGTTTTATAAAATCCTAAGCTAACTGCAAGATATCCTACATTTCTCTCCTGCATTAATTCCATTAGTTTATTTGCTTTTTCTAGTCCTCCTGCATCAATGGTTAACATGCCTCCATACCCGTATTTTGGATTCATCATACTGTTGTAAAGGGTATGCCCTGGGTGAGAGGGTAATCCTGGATAGACAGCGCGTAGGCCATCTGCTTCAAATTTTTGTGCAAGATACAGCGCGTTTTTACTGTGCTGCTGCATGCGTATATGTAGGGTTCTGAGGTTTTTTAATATAGAGGCTGCTCGAAGACTATCCATAGATGCTCCCAAAAGCATACAAGCGCCATCATTTACATCACGCAGTGCATCTATTAGTTCTTGAGATCCACATACAACACCGCCCATAGTATCACTACTACCGTTTATAAATTTTGTTAAACTATGCATAACAACATCTGCTCCCAATTTAATTGGCGAGATACTTAGTGGTGAGAAGGTGTTATCTACAAGAAGCTCCAGGTTGTGCTTTTTTGCAATGGCAGCAAGACCTTTAATATCTGCTATTTCTAGTAGAGGGTTACTAACACACTCACAGAAAATAATTTTGGTTTCAGGAGTAATGGCTGCCTCAACGGCTTCTAGATTTGTAATATCTACAAAAGTGGTATCAATGTTTAGTTTTGGCGTAAAGTTTTTTAAGAATGCATACGTACCACCATAAATAGTTCTTGATGATACTATGTGGTCTCCGGCTTTACAAAATTGCAAGATGGTAGGAGTGATGGCTCCCATACCGCTAGCGGCTACATTAGCTGTTTGTGTTCCCTCCATTGCAGCAAGAGCCTCTCCTAAATACATATTAGAAGGGGTGGTGTGTCTAGAGTAGAGGTAACATCCCTCTGTATTTCCTTCAAAAGTATCAAGCATGGTCTGTGCAGATAGAAAGGTATAGGTTGAGGAGTCTGAGATAGATGGATTTACACCTCCAGATTCTCCAAAAAACTGAAGATCTTGAATGTTGTTTGCAGGGTTAAATTCTTTTTTTGCCATAATAAGAGAATACTATTTGATTAAGTAAAATAAATTATACATCAAATATACCATTATATAGAATAATTATTGAAATTAAGTATTAAATAAAGTAATTTATACTACATTATTGTAAATAATATGTTTTTTAATCTAATTGTATCTATTTTGTTGTGTATATTTAGAAAAATTTTTCTTCATGAAATTAGACTTTATAGATTTTTCGCTACTAAATTATCTACAACAGGATAGTAAACAGACCAATAAAGAGTTATCATCAAGATTGAACTTGTCTGTAACTGCAGTGTATGAAAGAATAAAGAAATTGGAACGAAATGGAGTGATAAAAAAATATGTTGCTCTATTAGAAAAAAAACATCTAAATTTTGGGTTTATGGTGTTTTGTCATGTAAAGCTCTCCGAACATACAGAGTCTAGTATTTCAAATTTTGAGGCTAAGATTTCCATAATTGATGAGGTTTTGGAGTGTTACCACGTAAGTGGAGAATTTGATTACCTCCTAAAAGTTATGGTTAAGGATATGGATGCCTTTAGGTACTTTATGATTAATAAACTAACCTCTTTAAAGAACATAGGAAGCACCCAAAGTTCCTTTACTATAAACGAGGTAAAAAATACAACAGTTTTGCCTGTCAAGTAAAAACAACCCTTACACAACTATGGTATTTTTAATTTCAAGCAAGCGATCAACTTCAAGGGCTATAAACTTTTAAACTTCTTTACAGAATTGTACCTTTGTAGTCTAGCTTCGGAAATTTTAAAACCGTTGTAAAATGTTAATTAAAAAAAGAAAGTATGTCAAAGTATGATGTTGCAGTAATAGGTTCTGGTCCTGGTGGATATGTAGCGGCAATTCGTTGTGCACAATTAGGGATGAAAACCGCAATTATCGAAAAATATAACACCCTTGGAGGTACCTGTTTAAATGTGGGTTGTATACCAAGTAAGGCACTTCTAGATTCATCACACCACTATGAAGATGCTATGAAGCACTTTGAAGATCATGGTATTGATATTCCTGGAGAAGTTAAAATTAATTTCAAAAAGATGATTGAGAGAAAAGCATCTGTGGTAGAGCAAACTACTAAAGGGATTGATTTTCTGATGAACAAAAACAAAATTGATGTTTTTACAGGTGTGGGTTCTTTCAAAGATGCTACACATATCGAAATAACAGGTGAGAGCACTCAAACAATAGAAGCTGCCAATACGATTATAGCAACGGGTAGTAAACCAGCTACCTTACCGTTTATTACACTAGATAAAGAGCGTGTTATTACCTCTACAGAGGCTTTGAGTCTTACAGAAATCCCTAAACACATGGTTGTTATAGGTGGAGGTGTAATAGGCCTGGAGCTTGGTCAAGTATACAAGAGGCTAGGAGCAGAAGTATCTGTAATAGAATACATGGATAGAATTATTCCTACCATGGACACTGCCCAAAGCAAGGAGCTAATGAAGGCTATGAAAAAACAAGGTGTTAAGTTTTTCTTGTCTCATAAGGTGTCTAGTGTTTCAAGAGAAGCAGATAAAGTAAGTATTACCGCTACAGATAAAAAAGATAAAGAAGTAACCTTTACGGGTGATTATTGTTTAGTATCTGTTGGGCGCCGCGCCTACACAGACGGGCTTGCACTGCAAAACGCAGGTGTTAAAGCCAATGAGCGTGGCCAAGTAGATGTTAATGATCATTTACAAACCAACATTTCAAATATATACGCTATTGGAGATGTGGTGCGTGGCGCTATGCTAGCACACAAGGCAGAAGAAGAGGGTGTTATGGTTGCCGAAATATTAGCGGGTCAAAAACCTCATATAGATTATAACTTAATTCCAGGTGTTGTATATACTTGGCCAGAAGTGGCCAGTGTTGGTAAAACAGAAGCGCAATTAAAAGAATCTGGAACGTCCTACAAAGCAGGACAGTTTCCTATGCGCGCTTTAGGAAGATCAAGAGCCAGCGGAGATACCGATGGATTTGTAAAAATACTAAGTGATGCAACTACCGATGAGATATTAGGAGCTCATATGGTAGGTGCTCGTTGTGCAGACCTTATTGCCGAAATGGTAGTAGCAATGGAGTTTCGTGCCAGCGCAGAAGATATAGCGCGTATGAGTCATGCCCATCCAACTTACGCAGAAGCAATCAAAGAAGCAGCCCTAGCTGCAACCGCAGACAGAGCTTTACATATTTAAAACACAATTAGTATCTTAAAAAAGAATTCTAGAGCATGGCATGATAGTTTACTAAAATCATGTTTGTTTCTAGAATTCTTTTTTATTTGAAATGGTACTACTTTTCAATATCTTTAAAAAATGAAAAAAATCATAGCCTTTGCTGGAAGTAATAGTAGTACATCTATAAATCACGCCCTTGTAAGCCATCTGGCTTCCACCATAGAGAATTGTGATGTCACCGTGCTTGAACTTACAGACTATCCTTTGCCCATGTATGGCCAAGAAATTGAAGCTAAAGAGGGTTTTCCAGACACTTTAGTTAGCTTGTTGAATATTATTAAACAAGCAGATGGTGTATTGATTTCTGTAAATGAGCATAATGGTACTATTTCTGCTTTTTTTAAAAATGTAATTGATTGGTTGTCTAGAATAGATGGTAGTTATTTAAGTGGAGCAAAAGTGATACTTTTGAGCACCTCTGATGGAGCTCGAGGAGGCCAAACAGCACTAGCATATCTTACAGATTTTTATACCAGAAAAAAGGTAGACATCGTTGCTAGTATTCCATTTCCTTCTTTTAGTGAGAATTTTGATTTAAAAGATGGGAAAATTGTAGATCAACAACAAGCAAAAATTATGCAAGAGGCAGTTGCCTTATTGATAGCCTCTTTATAGTGAAACGATATTCAAAAACTTTTACTGCTACCCTTACAGACACCCTGAGGCAACAATTGTTGCAATGGGCGCAACAGTATGATGAGGTTGCATGGCTAGACTCTAATGAGCACGTCCAGACACATGGCACTTATAGTGCTATATTGGCTGTTGATGCTTTTACAGCACTTAAAACAGATGCAGATAAAGCCTTTGAAAAACTTGATGAGTATCAAACAATAACAAAAGACTGGTTGTTTGGCTCTTTGAGCTATGATCTTAAAAACGATGTAGAAGCGTTAACCTCTAAAAATACAGATGGTCTAGAGTTTCCGCAGTTGTATTTTTTTCAACCCAAGAAAGTATTTCTTTTTTCTCAAACAGCAGTAACCTTATCCTACCTTAACATGGTTGATGATGAGCTGCAGGAGGATTGGGATGCTATTTTGGCTACCCATGTAACTCAAAAAACGATTTCAAAACAACCCATACAGGTGCTTGCAAGAACATCAAAAGGCAGCTATCTCAAAAAGGTAGCTACAATGTTACAACACATTAAACGAGGTGATATCTATGAAGCAAATTTTTGTCAAGAATTTTTCAGTGAAGGGGTTACACTAGATCCCACGGCTGCTTTTTGGAAATTAAATGAGCTGTCTACCCCGCCTTTTGCTACGTTTTTAAAATTAGAACAGCAATATGTATTATCTGCCTCTCCAGAGCGTTACCTTAAAAAAGAGGGTACACATATTGTTTCTCAGCCTATTAAAGGAACTGCCAAGCGGGCGGTTTCACTTAAGGAGGATACGGCACTCATGTTACAATTACAGCAAGATCCAAAAGAGCGCAGTGAAAACATTATGATTACAGATTTGGTGCGTAATGATTTATCTCGCGTCGCAAAAAAAGGAACAGTGGCAGTCCAGGAGCTCTGTAAAATTTACACCTTTGAGCAGGTCCACCAAATGATTTCTACCATTGTGTGTGAAGTGCCTGAGTCTATACGTCCAGTTGAAATTATAAAAAAAACCTACCCTATGGGCAGTATGACAGGGGCTCCCAAGGTAAGTGCAATGAAAATTATCGAAAAACTAGAAGACGCAAGGCGAGGAGCCTACAGTGGCGCTGTAGGGTATTTTACACCAAGTGGTGATTTTGACTTTAATGTTGTAATTCGTAGTATTTTATACAATGCTGCTTCACAATATGTGAGTTTTTCTGTGGGTGGGGCAATTACTGCAAAATCAATTCCTGAGGCAGAATACCAAGAGTGTTTACTAAAAGCAAAAGCAATGCGGCAGGTATTAGCGCAATAAAATTGTGTTACCCGCATTTTATCATTATTTATGCATACATTATTACTATAATTTAAGACGTGGTTACAGCATTTAAAAAGCATATTGCAGCTCATTTTCCAGCACTGGCAGATCAAAAAATTTTGGTTGCTTGCAGTGGTGGTCTAGACAGTATTGTATTGTTGCACTTGCTTCAAAAAATTGGTCTTACTCTGGGGGTTGCTCATTGTAATTTTAAACTACGAGGTGCCCATAGTGATGCAGATCTTAGTTTTGTTGAAACTACAGCCATAAATCTTGAAGTTCCAGTATTTACAACTGTTTTTGACACTAAAAGGTATGCTAAAACCCAAGGAGTTTCAACACAAGTTGCTGCCCGTGAATTAAGGTATGAGTGGTTTTATAGTGTGGCAAAGACAAATGGCTATGATAGAATTGCTACTGGACACCATGCAGATGATGACCTTGAAACTTTTTTTATAAATCTTTCTCGAGTTACAGGTTTAAGGGGGTTAACCGGTATTGTTTCCAATACCGAGCAGTTAATTAGGCCTTTATTGCCTTTTTCTAGAGCACAAATAATGCAATTTGCTAAAAAAGAAGAATTGTTTTGGAGAGAGGATTCTAGTAATAGTACTCGTGATTATTTAAGAAATAAACTTCGTCTTGATGTAATTCCAGCCTTTAAAGGCGTGAACAAAACTGTTTTGCAAAATTTCAAACAAACCCAACAGCATCTTAAAGAAAGTCAAGCATTGCTAGAAGATTATATTACTTTGGTGACAAAGTTGGTGGTCTCTCACACAGATGCTGGCTATGAAATTGATAGTAAGCAATTACAAGCACTACCAAATACCAATACACTATTGTTTGAGTTGTTATATCCGTACGGGTTTACAGATTTTAAGGCAATCGCTAGTATTCTAGAAAGTGAAGTAGGCAAGAAGGTGCTTTCAAAGCAGTATGTGCTCCATAAAGATAGAAACCATCTTGTTTTAACTAAAAAAGAGCAGGTGGTAGACTCTCGCGTTTATTATATTGATGCCAAACAACAAAGTTGTACCATTCCTATAAAATTAAACTTTACAAAGGTAGCCCAGGTAGGAGAACATGAGCCGCATAGCCTTTATGTAGATGCTGCAAAACTTACATATCCCTTAAAGGTAAGAGCATGGCGTTTGGATGATGTTTTTCATCCCTTTGGCATGAAAGGAAAAAAGAAACTCACTAAGTTTTTTAAAGATGAAAAGCTATCTTTGTTATCCAAAAACAGCGTTTGGGTATTGGAGAGTGGAGATGAGATTGTTTGGGTTATTGGCTTAAGACCTGATGACAGATATAAAGTAACAAGTGCCACCAATAAGGTGTTAAAAATACAATGGAATACATAATTATGAGAAAAATAATATTTTTTGTTTTAGTACTTACGTCATTTATTAGTCAAACCAATGCACAAGGTTTTTTAGACCCTGTTACCTGGGATGTGAGTTTAGAAAAAAACAGTGGTGATCTATACACCATAACTATGGAGGCTGTTTTAGAAGAAAAATGGCATTTATACAGCCAAGTGGAGCCAGAAATGGGGCCGGATGAAATTGGCCCAATTGCTACAGAATTTAGTTACAATACTAGTGATACTAGTTTTGTTTTAGTGGGTGAGACCATAGAGCCAGAGGTGGCTCCCATTTATGACCCTATATTTGAGATGGATATTATTTTCTTTGATAATTATGCTGTGTTCACTCAGCAAATCAAGGTTATAAACCCAGACAAGTTAGAAATTGAAGTAGATATTTACTATTCTGTGTGTGATGATAAGCAGTGTTTGCCTCCAGAGAGTAAGATTTTTAAAATTGGTTTAAATGATAAGAAAGCTGCTGCCCAGGTAGCAAATATCACTCAAGAAGATCTTGATAAATCAGCAAAGTTGTCGATTCCTTTAAAAGGAATGGAAAAGTACGAAACACAAGATCAAGAAGGTAAATCATTTTTGACTATATTCTTTTTAGGTTTTATAGGTGGGCTTATAGCTCTGTTAACACCGTGCGTGTTCCCTATGATACCTTTAACCGTTTCATTTTTCACAAAGAGTGCCAAAAACAAAAAAATAGGGATGCGTAACGCCATTTTATATGGTTTTTTCATATTTGGAATTTATGTATTACTTAGTTTGCCATTCCATCTTTTAGACTCTTTAGACCCAGAGATCTTAAATAATATTTCAACAAACGTTGCGCTTAATGTTATCTTTTTTATCATTTTTATTGCCTTTGCTTTTTCGTTTTTTGGATACTATGAAATTACATTGCCACAGTCTTGGAGTAATAAAATGGATGATAAAGCCAACAGCATAGGAGGGATCATCGGTATTTTCTTTATGGCCCTTACACTTGCCATTGTTTCTTTTTCTTGTACAGGGCCTATTTTAGGCTCTTTATTGGGAGGCTCTTTATCCAGTGATGGAGGCGCCATGCAGTTATCTATGGGTATGGGAGGTTTTGGTTTGGCCTTAGCGTTACCCTTTGCATTATTTGCACTGTTTCCAAATTGGTTAAACACACTACCAAAGAGTGGTGGTTGGCTAAACACGGTAAAGGTTGTTCTTGGTTTTGTTGAATTAGCGCTGGCATTTAAGTTTCTATCAAACGCAGATCTTGTTGAACACTGGGGATTACTAAAAAGAGAAATCTTTATTGCCATTTGGGTAATTTGTGCTCTTGGTCTTGCACTCTATTTGTTTGGATTTATTAGGTTTCCTCATGATGGCCCAAAAAAGAAGAAACTTCCTTTGGGTAATATCATTGTAGGTGTTGCTAGTATTTCTTTCTTTTTATATTTACTACCAGGGCTTACAAACACAAAGTATTCAAACCTAAAGCTACTCAGTGGTTTCCCTCCACCTATGTTCTATAGTCTTT
>Ga0208972_1000749_pt1 | contig 11742 bp, 7 predicted proteins | sample AOAMet_48_BLW_10_2_FD_188232 | JGI IMG/M metagenome (GOLD analysis project Ga0208972, IMG submission 188232) | Ammonia-oxidizing marine microbial communities from Monterey Bay, California, USA - CAN11_48_BLW_10 (SPAdes) | ecosystem: Environmental > Aquatic > Marine > Intertidal zone | place...
TGCAGATGGTCTTTGGGTTTCTGGAGGCCAGGGGTTTTCTAATAATTACCAAGCCTGGAAATGGAGTGCCGCTACAGGGATTATTGATATAGGTCCAGCGCCTACATCTGGTTGGAGAGGTGCCGCAACAGGACTAACTGCAGATGGATCTTCGGCTGTAGGCTTCTATCGTCCTTGGCCAGCACCTGCAACTTTTGGTAGAGGGTTTATACATACAGATATAGACGGGATGTTAGATTTAACCGATTATGCCATTACTTTAGGAATCGATGTACAAGGAGCAACTCTCGCATTGCCCTTGGGTATTTCTCAGGACGGCTCTACCGTGGTAGGTGTAACCAATTCTGGGCAAGGCTTTGTGCTAAAATTACCGTCACCCCCAGTAAACAATAATTGTTCTGCAGCCATCGCTCTAAATTGCGATGATTCTATTACAGGTACCACAACCAACGCCACTGATTCTGGCGGCCAGCCAGCTCCCGATGTTTACTATAGTTATACAGGATCAGGATCTGCTGAAGAAATTACAATTTCTTTGTGTAATTCAGGCACAAATTATAATACTTACTTAGCAGTTTACACTGATTGTGACTTGACAACAGAAATAATAGCCAACGATGATTTTTGCGCAGAGCAATCTGAACTAACATTCGAATCTGACGGAATAGCCACCTACTTTATTATGGTGGAGGGAGCCCAGACAGCCTTTGGAGACTACACCCTTGAAGTTACCTGTGAAGATGTATTAGGATTAAATAATATGGCCTTTAGTAGTCTTGGGGTATATCCTAATCCGGTTGACAACGAGCTTTTTATAAACAATACCACCCCAATTACTGCTGTTACTATATATACAGTTACTGGGCAAAAGCTGTTGCATATTACCCCTAACGAGTCTAGGGTGAATATAGATACAGACTCTTTCCTCTCAGGGGTTTATTTTGCTCACATACAAGCAGGGCCAGATAAAAAAGTAGTTAAATTAATTAAATAAAGTACAAAGGGGAGGTAAACAGCCCCTGAGAATTATACATAAAAAACCCCTCAATAAAATTTTATTGAGGGGTTTACTATTTAATTAAATTAGCTAAAGAACTATCTATTTACAATGGTAAACTCAGACCTTCTGTTTAATTGATGATCTGCTTCACTACAGTTATCACCACAAGAAACTTTAGGTTGCGACTCTCCGTATCCTTTACCGCTTATTCTTTTACCGCTTATACCTTTTGAGATAATGTATTGAACCGTAGACTGCGCACGAGCCTCAGATAACCTAAGGTTGTAGGCATCAGTGGCTCTGCTATCTGTGTGAGCTCCTACTGCAATAACCATTTCTGGATATTTATTCATTACAGCAACTACTTTGTCTAACTCAAATGCCGCTTGAGCCTTAATGTTTGATTTATCAAGATCAAACAAGATAGGGTTTAAAACAATTTGATCTTCAACAATAATTTCTTCGATAGGTTTTAGTGCAATGGTTGCAGAAACTTTCTGGTCATTTGCTGGGGCAACTTTGCTAGCATTGCTCTCAAAATCTGCCAAAACTCCTTGTACTTCATGGGCTTGGTCACAGGCTGCTTTAAAAGAAACCATACCATCTACATTAGATGTTTTAGTGCTCAGTCTGTTACCCATAGTGTCGTATAAATCTACACGTGCTCCAGCAACTGCAGCGTTTGTGTTTTCATTTATGACAAGTACGGCAATTGTTACCTCACAAGGTATCTCTACCGCCTCTACCATATAGATATCATCACTACCCATACCACCTTCTCTATTTGAAGACACGTACCCGCTTTGTGACGTTGGATCGTATTTGTAAGCAAAATCATCTGCAGAACTGTTCACTCCCTTTCCTAAATTGTTTACTACATCAAAACCATCTCCTTGCGCTTCTGCATAAAATACATCAAGCCCTCCAATGCCCATATGGCCATTACTAGAGAAGTATAAAGTACCATTACTATCAATGTATGGAAATAGTTCTTTCCCTTCTGTATTTATGTTATCTCCCAATCTCTCTGGTGTACCTAGAGATCCATCGCTGTTTATTGCCACCATGTATATATCAGAACCTCCTTTACCACCTGGCATATCACTTACAAAGTAAAGTGTCTTACCATCTTGGCTTAAGGCCGGATGTCCTGTAGAATACTCATTGTTGTTAAAAGGTGCAGAAACCACTCCAGACCATCCTTTACCATCTATGTTCTCTGCGTAGTATAAGTTGATTTGATTGATTCCATTGGCGCTTTTGTCGTAATCTCCTTCAAAGTAGTCGTTACGATCAAAATACATGCGCTTTCCATCTGCGCTAATTACCGCATTAGACTCGTGGTATTTTGTATTTACATCACCATTAAGTAGCTCAGCATTTTTCATGGTTCCGCCTACATTGGTTGCTTTGTAGATTTCAAGATATGGTTCTTCATTCCACTGGTATGTTTTGCGAGAAGTGTTTCTTCCAGAGGCAAAGTAAAAATCTTTACCATACACAATACCACCAAAATCTGCATATTCACTATTTATATCTTCCATGTTAGTAGCGGTGTAACGCGCCATATCATCCATGATTTTTGGAATATAATTAGGGTTTTTCATAAACTCCTTAACACGAGTATCGTTTGGACTTAGCTTTGCAAAGTTTTTCATCCATGTATTGTAGTCGCTAAATTTACCGTTTGCTTTTAAGGTTTGCGCATAGTTATAAATAGCTTCTGGATTTGCATCCTTAGACTTGGCTACTCTTTTGTAGTACATCTCAGCCTTTTTTGTGTCATTGATGAAATAGTAGCAATTTGCTAATCTTTCAAAGACATAGACATCTGTAGTTCCTTTTTTGAGAACTTTTTGATATGCCTGAGCAGCATCTGTATATGCTAATCTATCATATAGGTTATCTGCCTTTTTAGTTTTACTATTTTGAGCTGAAACAATTGTTGTAGAAACAGCGATAAGTAGAAGTATGGTATATATTTTTTTCATTTTCAATGAAATTAAATGTTGTTAATTAGAAATATCTTGGTGAACGTAAAGTACGCTTGTTGGTAAACAGATCAAACGTTAGAATAATTTCGTGAGATGATGGTGCTACAAAATTAATATCTGAAGTAACTGCATCATACGCATATCCTATACGAAGCTCTGGCAGAACTTGAAATCCAACAAGACCACTAAATGAGTCATCTACTCTGTAAGAGACTCCTAATTCAAACTTTTCGAAAAACAAGGCGTTTAAGTTGGCGTCAAAAGAAACCGGAGTTCCAAAGGCAGATTTAACCAAAACAGAAGGCTTTAACTTCGTATTTGGTGAAACCTGAAAAACATAACCAGCAGTACCAAAGAAGTGATTTACCTCAGACCCAATTTGTGTTCCGTTAGCATCTAGGTGAACAGAGTTTAACATGTTAGGCACCGATACACCAACGTAAAATTTATCGCCATACAGAAAAGCACCTGCTCCAATATTTGGATATACACTACTAATGTCTTGATTAAAGAATGGATCATTTTGATCTTGTAATTCTAAATCTACCAAACCTACATCATGAAAAGTAGCTCCGGCTTTAAGACCCAAGGCTAGTTTTGTAGTTGAGCTTAGTTGCAAGGTGTATGAAAAATCTGCAAACACATTCGTTTCGTTTACCGGCCCAAGCTCATCTTTAACAGCAGATAAACCAACTCCAACTTTATCATTTAAAGGACCATGCCCGGAAAAAGTAAATGTGGTTGGCGCTCCATCCAAAGCGGCCCATTGTGTTCTATATAAAGAGGTAAAGGAAATGTTCTCTTTAGACCCTGCATAGGCAGGATTTACAACATTCATGTTGTACATGAATTGTGTGTATTGAGGGTCTTGCTGCGCATTTGCCTCTTTGGAACAAAGTAAAACACATAAAAGTAGTAATGGTATTGATAGTATTTTTTTCATTTCTGTGGTGTTTATTTTATATTGAATGTATCAAGAATACGATTACTCTAAAGCCTATAAGCTCGATACAAATTCATCTTTATATAATATTAGTTTTTCTCTCTATTGATGTATACCCATCCTGTGTAGCTAGATCCAAATACAGGGTCTTCAGCGTTTAATCCTAAAACATAGTAATAGGTTCCTGTAGGTAACTCTTCTCCATCTGTGGTTTGTCCTCCCCATTGGTTAGAGTAATTTACAAACTCATATACAGTAGTACCATTTCTATTAAATACCTGGAAAGAATTAATTCCTGCTCTATTGTTTAAGAAACTTAGATCCAGTACATCATTAAGGCCATCCCCGTTTGGAGAGATACCTTGAGAAATAACACAATTTTCATTGTCTGTATACAGAGATACATTCACAACAGCTGTGCCCATACATCCATCACTATTTGTAACTACTACACTATATTCCTGTGTTGAAGAACCATTTTGAGACAATGTAATAACTAGCGTGTTTTCTCCCTGGTCAGGGATTAGTGTTCCATTTTCGAACCACTGATAGGTTACACCAGCATCACTAGAGTTTGCAGTGATAATAGTTTCAAAATCTGGACAAACATCAAAGTCTTCATTAAGTGTTACCACTACTGGGTCAGAAATAACTACAACAATCTCATCTGTAACAACACAACCATCAACGGTGGTGATTTCAAGAGAGTAGGTTCCACTTTGATCTACAAATATAGAGGTGCCTGTATCGCCTGTGCTCCATAAAAAACTAGCTCCAGTTGTGTCTCCAGAAATAGCTGGAACAATTTCAAAATCTTCACTATCACAAAGGGTAACGTCTTCTCCTAAATCTAGATCTGGAACTGGTTTCACCACTACATCTATGCTCACGGTAGTTTCACTACATGGTGGGATAGAAATTGTTACGGTATAAGTACCAGATTCTAAAGGAGTAAATATAGCATCTGTTGATACTATGGTGCCACTAGCATTTGTCCACTCATAACTCACAGAGTTAAGATCTATACCACTATTTGTTGGCGTAGCATCTATGGCAGCGGCATCTTCATTAGCACACACGTCTAATTGTGATGGTAAATTGGTTGTAACTACTATAGGAAGCTCAACAATCAAATCAAAGGATGTTGTAGTGAAACAATCATCTTGATTTAAACGCTGAACCCTTGTGTAAATAGTTTCAGGATTCACCGTGTTTTGATAGGCAGCAGCTGTTGCTATTGGGTTATCTCCCGAGTCTGCATCTTCTTGAGTGGTATGGAATGTGATTTCAAAATCTGCTGGGTTTTGACCATCTAATATTTCAGCAATCTGTGAAGTAAGGTCAAAGGTTGCTGTATCACTACCTGGGGTGTCCTCACAAGAGAACATATCCATAGGCGCGTCTACAGTTGGCGAGGTGCCTTCTGCGCGAATTCTAATATCATCTACGGCAATGTCGTTTCCACAGACCCCAAAAATATCATTTAATAGAACCACCTGAACTGTTGTGTTGTCTCCAGGATTAAATTCTAGAGAATATCTAATCCAGTTTGGATTTGCGCCATTTGGCACATTTCCTGTTGTGCTTGTTGCCAGAACAGTACCCGCTGCATCTTCTATTTGATAAATAATTCTTGAGTCTATTCCTGTTCCTGAACAGATATTAGTATCAATATCATACATGGTTGTCATTGCAAAATCAAAAATATGAGAGGTGTTTGCCGTTACGGCGATATCTCTTCTATAGACTTCAATTTGAGATGGTTGGTCAGAAATATCAAAGAAAATTGCCCTACCATTTGTGTCTCCACTGGTATTGTCCTCCATGCCTTGATGCCATCCAAAATTAAGACCCGTTGATATGTTTGTTACAGCATATTGGTTAGGATTTAATTGTGTAGTGGCATTAAATTCTAAAGGTGTAAAAGGGTGAGTAGTTCTACCGACACCAGTTCCGAAATCTTCTAGGAACACATCATCTGTACAATCAAAAGGAGAACATCCATTTTCTTTAGTTACCGTTATTGTATCTGTAAGTTCATCAAAACTTCCGTCAGGCATCTCAACTACTAAAGCTGCAGTATATACTGTAGTTTGATCTGGACATACCGTAAAAACAGGATCATTACTCAGCACGTTTCCGGCAGCGTCTCTCCATTCAAAAATACTTGCATTTGTTACAGGCCCTCCATTAGGAACAAAACGCCAATTTTCATTGGTAACTTCCCAAGTTCCAACATTTCTGTCTTCAGGGACACTAAATTCTGTAAGATTGTTTCCCTGTAATCCTATGGCAGCTAGACCATCATTCCAGGTAGCACACACAGGCTTGTTGATAATATTTACATCAATCACGTTTAATGATTCATACAATAAAATTTGCTGAGTTGTTAAAAGCTCGTTACACCCAAACTGAGGCACTGCATTAAAGTTTAGTACAAAAACTCTAAAAGGAGCAACCCCATTTACAAAATAGTTTATTCTATCTGGAGCAGCCGGGGCAACACCAGGATTAATATCATGATAAGCACCAAAAACAGTGTTTAAAGGGTAGTTGGCGTCATTGGTAGGGATCTGGTCTGCAGGATCCATGTTCCATCCGTTATAATTTCCAGCTAGAGCAGCGTTAAAAGAAAGCTGTCCGTTTGCACCAGCAACAACATTTGTATAAGAGTTACCATAAAAATTAAATTCGAAAGGCAATGCAATCAATCCACTCCAGACATCATCTATTGTTAGATTTGTTGGAGTTCCACCCGTAACAGGTGGCACATCACAAAGAGGTCCTTGAATTTGATACGAGGTAGTGTCTAGGTTAGGCAGTGCAATATAATCTGCAACTAAATCTGTACAAAATGTTTCACAATCAATAAACATGTCAAATCCTGCATCCAATACATCACAACTTCCTTGGGCTTGACACTCAATAATACCACTTGTGAAATCACAGTTTAAATCTCCAGTTTCAACAGTAAAAGTAACACCTGTTGTTGCGGGGTAAGGACCGAAGAATAAAACACCTGCTGTTGTTGCAGTTTGCGCCGCACTTCCTTGGTCATCAGTAACGGTGATGCTTGTAGAACTACCTAGATCGGTAATGTCTACACCAATGGTGAATTGTTGACCTGTTTCGCACATTCCGTCATTTGTAAACTCAATGATAGGATCGGTACAGGTTAAACAATTAATATCATAATTTAATGGAACAAATAAACCATCTGAACAACTAGCAATACCATCTGAGGTAACTTGCAGAGTAATGGTGTCTCCACTAGACTCGAAAACAAATCCAGACATATCACCTGTATTTCCATAAGGATTACCAGCATTAAGGTTGGTAACTCCATCTGAGTCTAAGATGATGACTTCGTCAAAATTTAGCTCTACTTGACCTTCAATAAATGTAAGTCTTAGTGGAAAGCCTGTGTCACTAGTATATACTATTTGAGTAGTATCATTGGGAGTGTAACAGTAGGTGTCGTTAAAAGAGCCATCAGCACAAGGAATTGTGGTTTGACCATATGACACGCTAAGGCATAAAAAAACCACCATAGACGCTATAGTAGTGCTTAGGTTCTTTACAAATCGATACGTGCGTGTATTTTTTTGAGAGAGTAATTTAATGTTCATTTATATTTTTTTTTGGTATTATTTTGTAGCTAAATTTAAGTAAAATTTTAATATAATGTTAACATATACCTGTTTTTAGATGTAGCGTTATTATTTACCGATTAAAACCCCAATAAAACCCCGTGTTTACAACAAAAACACGGGGTTTATCCATGGTTTAAGAGGCTTTAAAATGAGTTTTAGCTGTTTGTAACAAAGCAATTAATTTAGCCTCAGTAACTAACACTCTTGTTTTTAGGTAGTTTCAAATTATTTCTTTAAAATTAGAATCTTTTTTGAGCTCTAAAATAAATTACCTTCGCTTACAATGTATTGAAATTTGTCTGTTTGTCTTTCGTACCTTTGTTTTTTTAAAGACCTATGATAGAAGAAAAAGACATTGAATACGAAAAAACCATACTCATTGGTTTAATTACTCAAAAGCAAGACGAAGCTAAATCTGTAGAATATCTTGACGAACTTGAGTTTTTAGCCTTCACAGCTGGTGGTGAAGTACTCAAACGTTTTGTGCAGAAAATGGCAAAACCAAATCCTAAAACGTTTATAGGAACTGGTAAATTAGAAGAGGTACTTACCTATGTTCAGCAGCATGGTGTTGGAACAGTTATTTTTGACGATGAACTTTCTGCGGCGCAACAAAAAAATATTGAAAAAATCCTGGAGTGCAAAATCATTGATCGCACCAACTTAATACTAGATATTTTTGCACAGCGTGCCCAAACAAGTTATGCTAGAACACAAGTTGAGCTGGCACAATATGAGTATTTACTCCCAAGACTAGCAGGTATGTGGACACACCTTGAGAGACAGCGCGGGGGTATAGGAATGCGAGGACCCGGAGAGACAGAAATTGAAACAGATAGGCGTATTGTTAGAGATCGTATTTCATTGCTGAAAAAGAAGCTAAAAAAGATTGATCGCCAGATGGAAGTCCAGCGAGGAAATCGAGGCAAATTAGTAAGGGTTGCACTTGTAGGTTACACCAATGTTGGGAAATCTACTTTGATGAATGCAATTAGCAAAAGTGATGTCTTTGCAGAAAACAAATTATTTGCCACTCTAGATACCACAGTGCGTAAAGTAGTGGTGGGGAATCTTCCATTTTTACTTACCGACACCGTTGGTTTTATACGCAAACTCCCAACACAACTTGTAGAATCTTTTAAAAGCACCCTAGATGAGGTAAGAGAGGCAGATTTATTATTACATGTGGTAGATATCTCACACCCAAGCTTTGAAGATCATATTGCCAGTGTAGGAACTATTTTGGACGAAATTAAAAGTGCAGACAAGCCAACGATTATGGTGTTTAATAAAATTGATGCTTTTACCAACAAAACCATTGATAGTGACGATCTGGTAACAGAGAAAACAAAAGAACACTTTACCTTAGAGGAGTGGAAAGCAACTTGGATGAATAAAACCAATGGGGATGCTATTTTTGTATCTGCCCTAGAAAAACAAAATTTCGAAAGTTTTAGAAAAGTAGTGTATGATAAGGTTCGCGAAATTCATGTAACACGGTTTCCTTATAATAGTTTTTTATACCCTCAAGAGTATATTGAATAACTATAAAAAACCCAAGTTTAAGAACTTTTGTTTTAAACTTGGGTTTTTTAAATTACAGCGTTTTTTTTAAAAACCATAGGTAAGCCCAACCCCTAGCGCTTCTCTGATTTGAAATCCTTTTACGGCATTATCATCGTAAATAGCCTGAAAGGCTATATTTGCAGTAATCCATTTATTTACAGACATCACCAGGCTTATGGTGTAATCTATATCTACATTTTTTAGGTCTTCAAGATAGTTGCTGTATAAATTAAGCACATTTTCCATCACTATATTTTTTGACAAAGTAAATTTGCCGTACCCTCCAATGGCGGCACCAAATTCGAAACGAGAAGTCTCATTAGCTTTCACCCCAAAATACCCAATTTGGTTAAAAGCATCAATGGCGCTTTGGCTTTGTCCAACACTTGTGAATTGACTATTAACGAGTATTAAACGGGCTGTTGCAGGGGCAATGTTCAGTTTTAGATTATCACTTTTTTTCCACAAGATTCCCAGACCTGCTTGAAAATAACCTGGAGATAAAATTTTTGTGGTTTCAGTTCTAATAGGATTTCCATCTTCGTCTTCTCCAAAATCATAGCCATTGGTAAGTTGAGTTCTTGCATTCAAGAAAAAAGAATAATACCATGGCGTCTCCTTGATTTGTTTACCCACCAACGAGCTGAGCTCAAATCTATCATTGGTTTTTCTTGTAAATTCTTGATCTTTTTGATTGGCAATACCGTAGTCTATAACAATGCGGTTATCCCAGGTGAGTTTGTCTTTACTGTAGTTGGCATCATGAATTAGGCCAAAGTTTGCAGCATAGTTTGAGGTACCACCACCTTGCCACTGGTTGTTAAACGCTGCTTGGTTAAAAAGCAGTGACATATTTGTAACTTTAGTCCATGGCTCTTTAGTAGCCTCATTTTTTTCTTGAGAAAACCCAGTAAAAGTAACAAGGCAGCATACTATTGATAGGAGTATTTTTTTCATTGTTTTTTATTAAAGTAGGTTTTTTTTAAATAGCAGCAATTCTAGATTTAGACTAATTTTTATAAAGTGGCACAAAAGAACAGGCCTCTCCATACATAATACTTTTTGCAATGGGTTGTAATTTTGAAATCAACATTCCATAAGCTGCCGCGGGGATTGGTTTGTTTGCGCACCCTTTAATAATAATTGGCGAGTCTTGGTATTGGCTAACATCTAGGGTGTTTAAAACCTCAGTAAATAAAATTGTTTCTAAGGTTTGTTGAGATCCAATTACTGTTTTTTTGGCATGAGGTATTAACTTTGTGCTAACAAGCATAAAAGCCCATGCAGGAATAATAGCATCTGTAGCGCAGTGTATGGAAACATACTGATTTTTATATTGCTCCCACGGGTGCACAGAGACAGCCTCTCTAAAGTCTTTCTCTCGAAGGATAATACCCACTTGTAGCCAAGGGGAAATATCAAAAGCAACTCTTGTGCCCTTAGGGTATAGCTCCTCTAAATCTATAGTTTTTAAAACACTATTGGCTACTCTATTTACAATCTGCTTTGCCATACAACTAAAATTATAACATGCCCAACTCTAGCTTGGCTTCTTCACTCATTAGCTCTTGTGTCCAGGGTGGGTCAAAGGTGATTTCTACCTCTGCATCATTTACCATTTTAAGAGATTTTACTTTATCTTCCACCTCCACGGGTAACGTTTCTGCAACAGGACAGTTTGGTGTGGTAAGTGTCATTAATATTTTTACGTTGTTGTCTTCATTTACAAAAACATCATAAATAAGACCTAATTCATAAATATCAACAGGTATTTCTGGGTCATAAATCGACTTTAAAACCTTTACAATCTTTTCTCCTAGTGCCTGTGTGTCTAATGTTTGATCTTCCATAATGGTAATGTATTTATAAATTTAGTGTAACTTAAAACAACTAGCTATTTAATTTTGCTTGATATGCTGTGGCATATAATTTTAATTTTTTTATCATAGAAGTCAATCCATTTGCTCTTGTGGCAGACAAATGCTCTTTTAGGCCAATTTGGTCAATAAAATCTGTGTTTGAATTTAAAATTGCAGTAGGGGTTTGATTGTTAAAGGTTCTTATCAAAATAGCAATAATACCCTTAGTAATGATTGCATCACTATCGGCAGTAAATTCCAATTCATTGTCTTTGAGTTCAGCGTGAACCCAAACTTTACTTTGACAACCTTTGATGATGTTATCATCGGTTTTGAATTCGGATGCAATCAATGGAAGTGTTTTCCCTAAATCGATCATATACTCGTATCGCTGCATCCAGTCTTCGAACATCGAAAACTCTTCTATAATCTCATCTTGTATTTCTTGTATGCTCATAATTCACTAAGATAATGCTATTTATTCCAACATTTGGATTGCACGTTTCAGTGCTTTAATCATCATATCAATCTCTTCTTTGGTATTATAAAAAGAAAACGATGCACGAACAGTTCCCGGGATTTTATAAAAATCCATAATGGGCTGTGCACAATGATGACCTGTACGAACGGCTATTCCTAATTTATCTAAAATACTACCTATATCGTAGGGATGAATTTCATTTACATTAAACGAAACTACCGCAGTTTTCTGTGGTGCTTCTCCATA
>Ga0208972_1000750_pt1 | contig 11736 bp, 7 predicted proteins | sample AOAMet_48_BLW_10_2_FD_188232 | JGI IMG/M metagenome (GOLD analysis project Ga0208972, IMG submission 188232) | Ammonia-oxidizing marine microbial communities from Monterey Bay, California, USA - CAN11_48_BLW_10 (SPAdes) | ecosystem: Environmental > Aquatic > Marine > Intertidal zone | place...
CAATGAATATAACAAAGGAATCCTTGAAAAATTATTAGCATCAAAGGATTCTAATTTTATAACCACAGACTATCTTTTATAGCGCCTTTAATTGCACACTCTTAGGAGTGGGTTAATGTAGCTTCAAATACAATTCTAGTTTTGAGATATTGGCTCAAGGACTACTGCTATCTCATTTTTCCTAAAAAATAGGTCATAAGGAGGATTGTATCCAAAGCAGTAAAATTGGTTGGTGTGCTCAATATCATTGGCCTTTAAAACGGCAATTAATGTGTCTTTATACTCTTTAATTGTAGCATCACTAACCCATCCAGAAAAGGTTATTACAGCCATTGTTTTTTGTGGCTCTTGTTTAAAGGTGATGTCTGCTTGATTTGGTTTTGGTAGCGCCTCTTTTGAAATTGCCTGGGGAACCATAAACCCCATAGACGGAGTGTCACCCAAAGACATACTAACGGGTGAGGTCATTGCAATTTTTTGGTTACGCTCATTGGCTCCAAAAATATAGCCGCCTAATTTAGAGAACCCATTGCTCGCATTTTGTTTATAACCCTCATTAGCAAGGGGCACGTTTGTGAAGAGCCTGGCCTGGTAGTCCCGAATTTCTATTTCTTCCACGAGCTTGGCTACTGTATAAGGATAGAATTCAATTTTGGTGCTACTTCTGTGGATAAAAAACTGAGCTATAATAAAAAATACAACTATTGATCCAATTACAATGTATAGTGTTTTCATGGCGCTTTATTTACAGAGAATACACTAGCCTAAAAGTTACAAAGCGCGGTTGTATAAACGTCTCAGAAGTAAATACAGAAATGTTACTAGCGCTGTTTTGTACTTGAGAATCTATACCTAGAATGTTTGTGGCACGCACTTCATATTCAAGTCTTGCGTCTTTGTCTTTTCTGTAAGACAGCGATGCGTTCCAGGTTTGAAATGAGTTAATTTCCTCCACATCATCACTAAGTCTATTGTAAGTAAAGTCTGATCTAAGAGTGAATGCTTTTTTAATATAAGCATCAAATTCTATAGAGGGTGCATTGGTGGTAAAGGTAGTGGAGCTTGTTCCTTGATCATTTTGAGCTATGGTATGTCTATAGCGCAACGTTACATTAGGAGCTACTTTAAAGGTGGTACGTATACTTGGAGTATAGCTTTGAGTAAACCCTTCGTTAACAGATTGTCTTCCTTGAACGAACTGATTAATTTTACTGTAATTTAAATTCACACTCAAACTCCCTCTAATTTTTCCAAAGGTTCTTTGCATTCTTCCAAAAGCAGTTACCGTCTCATCTGCAAAACCTGAATTAAAATAGGTGCTGGTTCTAATTACATTTTCAAAGTCTGTTAGACTTCTAATTTGGTCTATGTTTTTTGAATAAGCAACACGTGCAAACACGTTGGTGTAATTAAATAAATTGAAGCTTCTGTAAAACAAACTTACATTGTGCGATAGTGCATTTTGAAGTTCTGGGTTACCGTATTGAATGTTGTTAAAACTGTTTAAGATAATACCTTCTGCCAGTTTGGTTACGTCTGTAAACTGGTTTTTCATGTTGTAGTTAAAGGTCAAGCTTTCACTTTTCTTAAGCTGTATGCGAGTTTCAAAATCTGGGAGTATTCTAAAGAAATCTTCACCGTACTGCTCTCCAAACTGTATGTTTTTATTTGAGTAAGCATGCACAGAAAAACCAGGTGTGATCGTGAACATACCAGCTTTAAAGCGGTAATGAACCCCTAGATACATGTCGCTAAAATCATACTGCGTATCGTTGTTTGCTCTTCCTTGATTAAAGGTTGGTGTTGGCTCAAAAAACGCTCCGTCTTCTAAAAACTGGAAAATATTTGAGTTAAAATCTTGCCTGCTAACAATACTTCCAAGGGTTAGGTTTATATTACTTTTATTGTTTATAATATTGTAATAATCTAGCTTGGCGTCCAGCTGGTTTGATTTGATACGCCTGTCTTGATTTAGATTGTAGTTGTTTAATCCTTGGTTGAGCCCTAGAGCTCTAGCTGTGCTATCATAAGCGTCTTGCTCTTCTGGGGCTAGATCATTATTTAAAGGGTCATTACCCAGTAAAACATTGTAAAAAGGGTCTTCGTCCTTGTTTAAATATTGAGCTTCTAGTGCAAAAATATTATTCTCATTAAGAGTGTAATAATACTTTAGACTCTGGGTAATGCTGTAAGGGTTTACCTGGTCTACTTGCTGTGTTGGTCCAACAACAGAAGATACCTCTGTTTGTGTTTGCTCATCTTTAGAGATACGTCCTAAAACGTCATACTCTAATTGGTTTTCAAAATTTGGTTGAAATGATGCGCTTAGTTTTAAAAGTCCTTGGTCAGAGCGTTGCGTGCTGGTTTGTTGTGTGGTCTCATCAGGGATTCCTAGATCGCTGTCAGTATATTGTACAAAACTAATCTCTCTTGAGGTAACGCGGTTGCTGTTTAAAATTGCAAACCCAGTTATATCTAGCGCTTGGCTAGGAGAGTAACTAAAGTTGGTGGCTCCTAATTGATTTTTTACCTCTAGTGCATCCTTCTGGTTTGTTAAAAAGTTTAAGGAGTTGTCTCCCAAATTGATACTTGTTCCACTAGTATTGCTTGGGGCTCTAAAGCCTCCTCCAAAGCCTCTGATATCCCTTCTAGACAATGCTGTTTCTCCTGTATTGTTGAGATCACCAATAAAATTAAGACTAAACTTTGGGCTGTAATAAAAGAGTTTAGGTTGTGCAAGATAAAGCGGCTCATCTTCGCTAACTCCTCCACCTGCGGTTACCGTACCAAACCAAAAATTTTCTTTTCCTTCTTTTAATTTGATGTTAATTGCTACGTTGTCTTGATTATTGGTTACGCCACTTAACTGTCCAACTTCAGAGTAATTACGTAGTACTTGTATTTTGTCTACGGCTTTAGATGGGATATTTTTGGAGGCTAACTTGGTGTCTCCATCAAAAAAATCTTTCCCATTAACCATTAATTTATTGACAACTTTTCCTTCTACTTCTATCTGGCCGTCATCGTTTATTTCTACCCCAGGCAAGTTTTTTAGAACATCTTCTAGTTTTCTTTCAGATCCATTTGTGAAGGAATCTGCATTGTATATTAGCGTATCTCCTCTTACTGTAACAGGCATTTCATAGCTAAGCTCAATGGCGTCTAGGTTGTTATCTAGACTCAGGATAAAATCTTTTATGATGTCTTGTTCTTTGGTAGAAATTTCCTGTTCAAAAGTTTTCATCCCTATGTAACTCACCTGCATGTTATAGGTTTGGTTTTTAGACAATGAAAGCATGAATTTTCCATCTTCAGTAGTGACAGAAAAAGACTCAAGAGCGCTACTTTGTTTGTTAATGGCAATAACATTTGCAAGCTCTAGTGGGCTTCCTAAACTATCACGAACCACGCCTTGAAGTTTTACTTGTGAAAGGCAAATACTTGATGCCAATAATAGCGCTAGGGTGAAATATATTCTCATACGTTGTTACAAAAAAGGTTAGTGTGTAGTTTTTATGATTCTTAGAGTCCTCTGGATCTTCCTCCGCTTCCACGGCCTCTATTGTCTCTCATTTCCTGCATTTTGCCGGTAATGATTTCATTGTACTCTTTTTTAGTAACCACCTCTCCTTTGGTAGGACGTTTGATTTCAATTTTTTCTTCAGGATTCATTACAATTTTACTGCAAAGCATGGTTGTGTTTCCGGCGCTAAGTTCTAAGATTAATCCAGGTAAGCCCCAGTATTCAGTTGGGCCTTGACTTACAGGTATCATTGGAGAGTACCATGCAACAACTTCAACCATCTCCTCTTTTTCTTCTATTTTTTCTTTTTCTACCGCTACAGCAACATTTGCATCGCTAACTACACTAGTTGAGTCTTTTTTCTTTTCCTCTTTTTTCTTTTCTCTATCACGTCTATTTGTGGAGGTGAAATTTAATTCAGATGAAGGTCTAGTTGTTGTGGCTTTGTAACAGGTGTATTGCCCAATTTTTTTGGTTTCTGAGCCCATCTTCCAAGCATAAGGAGTCATCTGTTCTGTGATTAAAAACTGTTTTCCGAAAAACTCCTGATCTTGAAGAAATATTTTTTCTTTTATGTTTTTATATTGTAGTCCTGCAGAGAAGCTGCTTCCCCACATACTTGGTGCTCTTCCTCCGGGGCCCCCTTCTAGTTTTTCATCTTCTTTAAATATAGACTCTTCTTTATTAAAGGTAAGGATATATGTTTTTTCGAGCCATGGTTTCATTCTGGCCTCCATTTGTTTTTTTTGTGCTTCACTCATTTTTCCGCCTCTATCCCAACGGCTCATGTCCATGGTGGTTTTAGAAAAATAATAGGCTTGGCCTTGGAAGTCTTGTGCCTTGATATTGGTGCCAAATAAAAGTGTAAAAAGTAATAAAATAACTTTATTAGAAAATGAAAACATAATTATAATTGATTGGTTATAGACAAACTTAACAATAGAGAGCTTACTACCTCCTTGTTTTGCATAAGATTAACATTACAGATCAAAAAACATTTAGTAAATTTTTACAAGCTTTTTTTTAGGTAGTACATTATTCAAAAAGGCTCTTTGACTTTTAATGCTCAATGTAATAACGAACCACATTAAATTTTGTAACAGCAATACCTATGTTATTTTCATCTAATGAAAAAAAACTAAGAGAATAAAATGTTTCTCGGCTTTGACTTCGTTGACTAGCAATAGCTTAACCAGGTATTGATTTTTTTGGCATCATTCTAGACAACAAACAATCCAAAAAGACCTGGTTTTTAAAAAACAAAAAAGCCTCTAGATTTAACTAGAAGCTTTTTATTGTGTTGTCCCACTAGGACTCGAACCTAGAATGACGATACCAAAAACCGGAGTGTTACCATTACACCATGGGACATTACCAAGAGTATAGACCTTCGTCTTATAAAGCATTAAAATTCATTGATGCTTTAGAGGATGCAAATTTAAAACAAATTGTATACCCTACAAGCAATTTTTGTAAAAAAATATTCTTGTATTATTTTAGCCATAAAATAAGTCTTCTAGGTGTTACGTTAACTATGATAATGTACCATCAGTGTTTAAAAAAAACGAGAAATAGTAGTACATTCGCTACAACCAAAAAAGTATAATTGTATGGGGTCTTTTACATTCAAAAAATGGAATACAATCTTAGGCTGGTTTGTCTTTTCAATAGCCCTAGTGACCTACTGGAGCACAGTAGAACCTACTGCTAGTTTCTGGGATGCCGGAGAGTATATTACCACTGCAAGTAACCTTGAAGTAGGACATCCTCCAGGAGCTCCATTATATCAATTAATGGGAGCTTTCTTCTCAATTTTTGCGATGGAGGCAACAAATATTGCCTTGACTATTAATTTAATGTCGGTCTTTGCCAGTGCTTTTACCATTTTATTTATGTTTTGGTCTGTAACTATTTTGCTGTCCAATTTGGTGAAAAAAAATGACACCTTTACTAAAAACAATCAAATAGCCATTTTAGGTAGCGCTGTAGTTGCCTCATTAACTTTTGCATTTACTGACAGTTTTTGGTACAGTGCTGTAGAGGCAGAGGTGTATGCAATGGCGGCTTTTATAATGTCTGTGCTATTTTATGCTGGTCTTCGCTGGGAGGGAGAAATGTTTACCCCCAGAGGTGATAAATGGGTGGTGTTAATTGCCTTTGTTATTGGACTTTCTTTTGGGGTTCACTTTATGGGATTACTAACTATTCCTGCCATTGGATTTTTATATTTCTTTAAAAACTATAACAAAGTAACAGTAAAAAATTTCTTGATTGCCAATGTGGTCACCGTTGCCATACTGTTATTTATTTTCAAACTATTACTACCCATGACCTTGCGCTTTTTTAGTGCTGCCGAAATTTTCTTTGTCAATCAAATAAACATGCCATTTAACTCTGGAACCATCATAGCTGGGCTTTTGTTTTTGGCAGTATTTTATTTTGGTTTGCGCTACACAAGAAGCAAAAGTTTTGTAAAACTCAACACACTTCTACTTTGTGTGCTGTTTATCTTTATTGGTTTTTCTAGTTGGCTTATGTTGCCAATAAGGGCCAATGCAGGTACTGTTATTAATGAAAACAACCCAAACAACGCCCGAGAGTTGTTAGCCTATTACAACCGTGAACAATATCCAGAAACACACTTGTTTTATGGACCACTTTTTACAGAGGCTTATGTAGGGCTAGATAAAGACAATCCATTTTTGGATGATAAGCCTAAATATGAAAAAGATCTTAATGCAAAAAAATATGTTATTGTAAATGACATTCAAAATGCAAAACAAAACTTTGAAGATAATCAAAAGGCATTCTTGCCAAGAATGTGGAGTTTGGAGCACAACGCCAATTACATGGAGATTACGGGCGCTGTAGATTTTGAAATTAAAAATGAATACCGCTCAGAGCAGTTGCTTGTAGATGAGGTAGCAAAGTTTAGGCAGGCCTATGATAAAGGCCTTGTAGATAGTGAAGATTATGACAAATTCTTAAAGAATTTTGGAGATTATCTAGACATAGAAAAACCTGGGTTTATAACCAACATGCGCTTTATGTTTGAGTATCAGTTTGGATATATGTACTGGCGTTATTTTATGTGGAATTTTGCTGGCAGACAAGATGATATTCAAGGAAGGTATGATAAGTTGCACGGAAACTGGATTAGTGGTATTCCATTTGTGGATCAAATGCTAATAGGACCTCAAAATAATATCCCTACAGACGCACTAGAAAATAAAGCTAGAAACACCTATTATTTCATACCGCTGCTCATAGGGCTTTTAGGAATCTTATTTTTGGCCAAGTATGACAAGAAAACCTTTTGGGTGCTGTTGGTGTTTTTCCTCTTTACAGGTCTGGCTTTAAAAGTATATTTAAATGAGAGACCCTTCGAGCCTAGAGAGCGAGATTATGCCCTTGTTGGTAGTTTTTATGTCTTTGCCATATGGATTGGATATGGAGTGTATGCGCTGTATGAAATCTTAAAAGAGTACATAAACCCTAAGGTAGCACTTCCCATTGTTTTGAGTGCAACTATGCTAGGGGCTCCAGTGCTAATGGTGTCTCAAAACTGGGATGATCATGACCGTTCAAACAGATATACCGCCCAATCTATGGCGCGTATGTATCTGGATAGTATAGAACAAAATGGTATTATTTTTACCATTGGAGACAATGATACCTTTGCCCTTTGGTACCTTCAAAACATTGAAGGATATAGGCGTGATGTGCGTGTAGTAAACACCGCTTTGTTTGCTACAGATTGGTACATAGATGACATGAAAAAGAAGGCCTTTGATAGCGATCCCATCCCTTCTCAACTCACTCACAAGGATTATAAATACGGCTCAAGAGATTATATTATTTTCAATGAAATTGACACAGATAGTATAAATATTAATGTGTGGATGGATTGGATAGCCTCTGATGATCCTAGAACAATGTATCAAATACCAAGTAGTGGTCAAGTAGTTAATACCTTTCCAACAAAAACTTTTAGACTTCCTGTAGATAAACAGGCTGTTCTTAAAAGCGGTGTTGTTGCCTTAAAAGACCAGGCCAAGATAGTGCCCTATATAGATGTTACTATAAAGGACGAAGTTATTTATAAAAACAGACTTTTAATGCTGGATATTATTGCCAATAATAATTGGCAGCGCCCTATCTATTTTAGTGGTGGAAGCTTTGGAGATGATGATTATCTTTGGATGAAAGATTACCTGCAAATGGATGGAGTGGTATATAAATTAGTACCAATTAAAACACCAGTAGATAAGGATAATCCTTTTGATATGGGGCGTGTAGATGCAGACAAATCATATGAAATTGTCAAAAATTGGGACTGGGGTAATAGCGGAGATCCAGCTGTTTATCACGATATAGAAACCCGCAGAAATGGGTTAACCTATAGAAGTAACCTAGCCCGTATTGCAGAGGCGCTGTTAAAAGAAAATAAACTAGACAAAGCTCGTGAGATACTAGATTTGGCTATGGAGAAAATGCCGGTTGATACCTTTGCATTCTATTCTTTGCTAGAGCCATACATGCAAATGTATTACAGAGTAAACCAGCCAGAAAAAGCCCGTGATATTTATGCGCAGTTAGCGGTAGTATATCAAGAGAAATTGCTCTATTTCAGTAGTTTTAAGACCAATGAGCAGATAGATATGCGTAGAGAAATCTATACAGATATGGAGCGCTACAGAGCTGTTGTTACTGTATTGTTGGCTGAAGACACAAAACAATATGCTCTTGCAGAGGCTATGAAATTTAATGAGTACATAAAGTTGTTTCCCTACCTTTATAATCCAGATGAGGGTATAGAATTAGAAGATCAATCTGCCTCAAACTCAGATACAGAAATACCCGAAGAGGCTTCATTACAAGAATTACTACAAAGCCAAGTTAACTAACTGTATTTCAGAAAACCTAACACATGATACAAACACCCAAATTTGTGACTCGGTTATTCCCGAAACAAATTTGGGAATACTCAAAGGCTAATAATGCTATTTACCTCACTTTTGATGATGGTCCAATTCCACAGGTGAGCCCATGGGTGCTAGACCAATTAAATGCGCATAATGCAAAAGCTACTTTTTTTTGTATTGGGGATAATGTAACTAAATATCCTGCAATTTTCAATAAAGTAATTGCCGCTTCTCATGGTATTGGCAATCATACCTTTAGTCATTACAATGGTTGGAAAACATCTGTTAAAAACTACACAAAAGATATTGAAAAATGTGCAGCAGTTCTGGAGAGTCATCTGCCAGGTTTTGTGCCGCTTTTTAGACCTCCTTATGGCAGGATTACTCCCAAACAAGCCAGGATTCTGCAAGCTCAAGGCTACAGCATTGTAATGTGGAGTGTTTTAAGTAAAGATTATGATCACAACATCTCTAGGCAGCAGTGTTTAAAAAATGTAATAACACACATAAAACCAGGTAGTATTGTTGTCTTTCATGATAGTTTGAAGGCTTTTAAAAACCTTCAATACGTTTTGCCAAAAGTGCTGGCACACTGCACTAAAATGGGATGGCAGTGTAAGGCGCTGCCCGTGTCAAAATAACACAAGTATTAAAGTTAAAATGTAACTGTAAGGATGTTATACGTATTCTTGCACCAAACCAATTAGGGTATTGGCATCTTGTTCTCCGCTTTGTCTCCATTTCATCTCACCTTGCTTATAAATCATAAGTGTTGGCAAGCCTTTTACGCGGAGGGCTTCTGCAAGTTCACTGTTTTTTTCTACATCTATTTTAATCACCCGGGCTTTATCACCAAGGGCTGCCGCTACATCTCTAAGTACGGGATGCATCGATTTACAAGCCTCATCCCACTCGGTATAAAAGTCGAGCAAGACAGGAATGTTTGTTTCAATAATTTCTCCAAATTTTGACATGAGGTTTCTCTTTTTGGGACTAATTGTATTACAAATATAACATTTATACCCAAACAACAAGGATTACGCGGTTTTGCTCTTCTTTTTAAGAGTGATTACAGTGACCTCAGGCCAAATGCCAACACGTCCTGGATAGCCTAAATACCCAAAGCCACGATTCACATTTATGTAACGACCAAACTCCTTGTAAATCCCTGCCCAGTTTTGGTATCTGTACTTTACGGGACTCCATTTAAACCATCCTGGTATTTCAATTCCAAATTGCATGCCATGGGTGTGGCCACTAAGGGTTAGTTGTATGTTTTTTGGATGCTCTTTTACTCTAGATTGCCAGTGTGATGGGTCATGACTCATTAAAATTGTGAAATCTTGGGCGCTAACATCTGCACAGGCCTTCTCTAAATCACCAGCTTTTTTAAAACCTCCTTCTCCCCAGTTTTCTACTCCCACAAGTTTTATAGCCTGTTGGTTTTTTTGGATGGTTCTACTTTCATTTAATAGTACATCCCAGCCCATGTCTTTTTGAAGGGCTATTAGTGCCTTTAGATTTTCCTGTTTTTTTTCTGCAGACTCCCAAGACACATAATCTCCATAGTCATGATTGCCTAAAACTGAGTACACTCCATCTGTTGCTTTTAATGTGGCAAAGGTATCTTTCCAGGCATCCATTTCCTGGGCAACATTGTTTACTAAATCTCCAGTAAATAAAATAAGATCGCTTTGTTGTTTGTTTACCAAATCTACAGCATACTTGACCTTTTCTGGATTATCAAAACTCCCGCTGTGTATATCACTGATTTGAGTAAGGGTATATCCGTCAAAGCTGCTAGGTAAATCATCAAATTCTAGGGTGTATTGTAAAACCTTGTAGTTGTATTTTCCTTTAATCATGCCGTATAGTAGCGCTCCAAAGGGTATGGCGGCTATACCAAGGGCTACTGTGCTAACAAATTTGCGTCGTGAGGGCATAAAAGAAGCTTCACTGCCTCCTCCAATTTTATAGAAAACCCCAACAAATACCCTAATAACATCTTCACCAAACATAGCAATAACCGCAATAATCTTAGGGACAAATAAAGCTAAGAAAAGCCCATAGATGTACATCATTTTTGGATTTGTTCTAGCATCGGGGGAGGTGATGGCATATATAAAAAACACCAATATAGCTACCGAGCTTAACACATAAACACCGTGTATAAAGTGGTTTTTACTTATCGTTTTTATGGCCTGAAAGGCATAAATATCTATAAGTATGTAAAAAACAATAGGAATAATCCAACGTAGCATAGTCTTGGTTTTCTTTGTGGTTAAAGATAATTACATTTTTTAGCTCTTGTGTGAATATGGTCTTAAAATTGGTTGTTTGTGTGTCTTTGAAATTATAATGATTGTTGTATCTTTTGGTCTTTAAAAAAGGAACATGAAGAATATTATTTTTGCACTATTTGTGACATTTGTACTAGCGAGTTGTTCACATACAAAAATCAACCCTGCCTCCACACAAAATATTCCTTTAACAAGTTATGTAAATCCCTTTATAGGAACCGGTGGCCACGGGCACACCTACCCGGGCGCAACCACGGCTTTTGGAATGGTTCAATTAAGCCCAGATACCCGTTTAGACGGCTGGGACGGCTGTAGTGGTTATCATTACAGTGATGATTATATATACGGTTTTAGCCACACCCACCTCAGTGGAACGGGCGTTAGTGACTACGGCGATGTGTTGTTAATGCCTACTAATGCCATTAATTTCAATAATGGTGCCAATGGTCAAAAAGGCTATGGCTCCTCCTTCTCTCACCAAAAAGAAGAAGCTTCTCCGGGGTATTATAAAGTGCATTTAGAAGATACTAATATTGATGTTGAGTTAACTACAACAACCAGAGCAGCGATGCATCTATACACCTATCCAAGCTCAGAGAATCAGGTGTTAATCTTAGATTTATTACATCGTGATAAAGTATTAGATGCTTCTATTGAAATTATTTCAGACACAGAAATTCAAGGGTTTAGATTTTCAGAGGCATGGGCAACAGACCAACGTTTGTTTTTTAGTATAAAAACATCTCATCCATTTAAAGATATGTTACAATCTCCTCCCAAAAAAGGAATGCCAGGGGCTAGAAAATGCGCTCTAGAGTTTGTCAACCCAAACAATGAGCCCGTGTATATTTCAGTAGGCATTTCTGCAGTAGATCAAGCGGGTGCCAAACAAAATAGAGAGGTAGAAATTGGCTCCAAAACTTTTGAAACCCTCAAAAAACAGGCTGCACAATCTTGGGAGCAACAGTTAGATAAAATTATTGTTGAA
>Ga0208972_1000751_pt1 | contig 11733 bp, 9 predicted proteins | sample AOAMet_48_BLW_10_2_FD_188232 | JGI IMG/M metagenome (GOLD analysis project Ga0208972, IMG submission 188232) | Ammonia-oxidizing marine microbial communities from Monterey Bay, California, USA - CAN11_48_BLW_10 (SPAdes) | ecosystem: Environmental > Aquatic > Marine > Intertidal zone | place...
GTATCTCCAACAATAACATGGTTTCCATCACCAGAAGAAACAATACCTCTTGCTTCATCTATTTCTGAGCCACCAAACGATTTTTCCCAGACGATATCTCCAGTGGCAGTAGACTTTACTACCCAAAAATCATAAGATCCCTTGTTGTTTGTAATATCTACATCGTTACTATCTGAGCCTCCTACGATTATTAAATTGTTACTAGCAGTCTCAAGAACTCCTGCTGGATTGTCGGTAAAAGATCCACCATAAAAACGCGACCATACAACATCTCCTGTTTGGGTTATTTTAATTGACCAATAATCTCCTCCTGCATGTCTGGTAGAAAACCTACCAAAATTTCCTTCACCTCCAGATGCGGTAACATCTAAAACACCAGAGAGGATAAAATGATTGTCTGATGTTTCTATAATAGATATTCCTTCATCTGCACCTGTATAACCAAAAGATTTTTGCCAAGTAAGAGCTCCGAAAGCATCAATTTTTACCACCCAAAAATCTCTATTACCGTTATTGGTTGTAACATCTCCATCAACACTATCTGAATAGCCTAGCAACGCAAATCCGCCATCTGAGGTTTCAATAAGACTGTTTCCTCTATCGTCTCCAGAACCTCCATAGGTTTTATTCCATTCTAACAACGCATCGGAATTAAATTTGAGTACCCAAAAATCATAATTTTCGGTTGTTTTCCCTGTAACATCTCCATCCATACTTTGTGTATAACCAAGAACAGCAAAACCTCCGTCTGAAGTAGCTACAACAGATTTTGCGACATCATTTTTTGATCCGCCATAAGTTTGAACAAGTTTAGGGGCTCCATCAGAATTAGCTACCACTGGATTAAAAGTTAGATCTGATTCTGTGCAACCATAGGCAATTAAAATAACGAAAAAAAGCAGGTATTTTTTCATGAAGCTACTCGCTTTTTCTTACGATATAAAAACCACTATTGATATCACTTATAATGATGTTTCCGCTAGAAAAATATGGATATACATTCCAAACTCCATTAAAAGAAGCATTATCATTTGAAGGAAAGGTATCAAAATATCCAATTTCCGTCATAGTTTCATTACTAATAGCTGTAATGTCAATTACTCTAATTCCAGCAGAGTAATTGGCAAGGTAATAGTCATTCCCATTTACATAACCATTATGATCTATGGCAGTAGTGGGGCCAAAATAATCCATATGAACAGATGGATTATCTAAATCAGTAAAATCAAAAACAATATTTCTTGTATTTCCCCCAAAGTTGCGTTCATCTAATTCATCGCCAAGAATAAAATAGTTTTGATCTTCTGTAAACCACCCCTGGTGAGTATATCCGATATTAGGGTAGCTGGTTTTAGCAATTTGCGTAGGGTTCATTTTATCAGTTACATCAACAATAACAACTTCATTTTGATTGCTGCCTATTAAAATTTCTTTCCCTGTATAATCAGTATCAGGCCCATTGTAGGTGACAACTTGTGCATCATGAGAATAAGCATCTTCACCATACCCGCCTGCAGCTACTGGGTTTAACGGATTAGATATGTCTATAAAATGTGGTCCACCGCTATAAGTACTTGTGCCAACAGCATAGGCATATCCTTGAACATCATTGATAACGATGTTATGTGCATCTCCAAAACCATCATAATGTGCATCTGATGTAAAAGCTTCGGGAGGTTGGTTCGCAGGTACATTCCCTAATTTTGTAAGATCAAAAACCTGCATTCCGTGGCCAGGTGCTTCGCTCACGATAAAAGCAAAGTTTCCATAGGTTTTAATATCTCGCCAAGAACTATTTGTTGTATGTGTTGGTAAAAATCCAACAATTCTTGGAAACTCTAGATCAGAAATATCAATAAAAGAAGTTCCTGTATTAAGACCCATCAAGGCATATTCTTTTCCGGTAGCAGGATCTGTCCAACCCCAACAGTCATTTCCAGAATTGGCACCTAAAGTATTTAAATCTATGTGGCCTATTAAATCATAGTTATTACAAGGATACTCTCCCGCAAATCCATTTTCACAAAAATTAAGAACAAAGGGAGGAGTTTCATCTACGTCTATAATTGAAAAAGATACTCCTTGAATTTCACTTATATCTCCCTCTGCATCACTAACAGTAACTTCAAAACTATAGCTAGATTTTACTTCAAAATCTGGATTAGCATCTAAACTAACGGTATTGTTATTTAGCGTTAATAAATCAGCATCGTCGCCACCAATAAAATAACTAGCGATTTCAACATTTCCTGTAGCTTCTATTATATATACAGTTTGTTCAGCACCACTGTTTTCAATCAAGTCAATTCCAGTATTTCCAGAAACTATTTCTGGTGGTGTGTATTCTAGTGTTACTGATTTTTTACAAGAGAAAATCAATAATAAAATACATGATATTACAATAATTTTCATACGGAGAAAGGTTTAGTATACTATTAGTTTTTTAGAAATGATATTGTTTACTTTAACAATATACACACCTTTCAGGTTCTTTTCTATTGGAAGAACGAATTCTTTATCATTAATATTTTGTTTAAAGAAAATCCTTCTTCCAAGAATATTAAAAACACTCACAGATTTAATCTGATGATTTTGTGTTACTTTAATAATAGGATTCTTATTTGTTGGGTTCGGAGAAATAGAAAAACGGTTTTTAAGAACTTCAACACTACCAAGAGTTCCAGATTTTCTCACAACAAAAAGCCCTCTTTCTATATCATTAATAATAATATTTCCACTAGCAAAATAAGGATATACGCTCCAAGCACCATTAAAAGCAGTTCCATTGTTTTGTGGGTAGGTATCAAAGTAACCTATTTCAGTTAATTGATTGTCTGTGCCTCCAATATTTGAGATATCTAAAACGCGCATTCCCGCCCTATAGCTAGCCATAAAAAAATCAGTTCCTTGAACGTATCCATTATGATCTATTGCGTTAGATGCTCCGTAATACGTGTCTATTTGTGTTGGGTTGTCTAAATCTTGAAAGTCAAAGACAAGGGTTCTTGTATTGATACCAAAATTTTGTTCATCAGTTTCATCACCCAATAAAAAATAGCGTTGGTCATCTGTAAACCAACCTTGGTGTGTATAGCCAATCTGAGGATAGTCAAATTCGGCAATTTTTATAATAGTACTTTTGTCTGTAACATCTAAAATTACCACTTTATTTTCATTACTTCCTACCAAAATTTCTTTTCCAGTATACGCAGTATCTGGGCCATTATAGGTAATTACTTGCGCATCATGTGTGTAGCCATCTAAAGAATAACCGCCCAGACTTGTTGGATTTAAAGGATCTGAAATATCAACAAAATGGGGTCCTCCACTATAATTATTACACCCTACAAGATAGGCTACTGCACTAGCTTCATTAATTACAATATTATGACAACTAGTTACGTCATTGTAAACAACATTTGGACTTAGTGTTTCAGGGCTTGTAACGTCTCTTAGCCTTGTTAAATCAAAAACTTGCATTCCATGATTACCTACATTATCTGCCACAATAAAGGCGTAATTACCATAAATTTTTACATCTCTCCAATAATTACTTCCTGAATTAGAATTCAAACGTCCCAAAAAAACAGGGTTAATAGGGTCTGTAATATCCACAAAAGCTGTACTATTTGTCATGGCAGCAATTGCATATTCTTTTCCTGTCTCAGGATCAGTCCATCCCCAAACATCACTCCCTTCTGGGTTTCCCGAGGTATTTGCTAAAGTGCTTACAGAAATATTAGAAAGTAAATCATAATTATTACAAGGATATTCTCCTGCAAAACCACCCACACAAGGGGCTTGACTATAACAAGAAAAAGAAATTAAAATAGCGAAGATTAGGGAGTTTTTTTGTTGCATATTCCATATTAATTATAGAAAACAAATATAGCAGTTTTAAAGAACAAAAAAAAGAGAAGACAGAATAGCAGCTAAGATGTGGCGATTATTTTTAAGATGTGTATATCTTTGCAACATGTTAGAAGATAAAAATCAATCAAGAACGTCGTTAGCAGAACTAGGAGAATTTGGTTTAATAAATCATATCACAAAACATTTTAAGATATCTCACAAAACAACCGTAAAAGCAGTTGGGGATGACGCAGCTGTATTAGAAAGTTCAGAAAAACAGACATTAATTACAACAGACTTACTAATTGAAGGAGTGCATTTTGATTTAAGCTATATGCCCCTGAAACATCTGGGATATAAGGCTGTAGTTGTAAATCTTTCTGATGTTTTTGCTATGAATGCAGTAGCAGAACAAATTACAGTATCTATTGCTGTTTCTAATCGTTTTCCGTTAGAAGCAATAGAAGAGTTGTATGCTGGAATTCAGTTAGCTTGTGAAACGTATACTATTGATTTAATAGGAGGGGATACCACCTCATCTACAAAAGGAATGCTAATTTCTGTTACAGCTATTGGCAAGGCAGCCAAGGAAGAAATTGTTTATAGAAACGGAGCAAAAGAAACAGATTTAATTGTTGTTTCTGGCGATTTGGGTGCTGCATACCTAGGGCTTCAAGTCTTGGAAAGAGAGAAACAGGTATTTAAAGTAAACCCAAACAATCAGCCAGATCTAGATAATTACACCTATTTAATTGAACGTCAACTAAAGCCAGAAGCAAGAAAAGATATTTCCTCTCTTTTAAAAGAAATGGACGTGCAACCAACAGCCATGATTGATATTTCTGACGGGTTATCTTCTGAAGTTATGCATATCTGTTCACAAAGTGAGGTAGGGTGTAAAATCTATGAAGACAAAATACCATTAGATCCTCAAGTAATTTCTGCCTGCGAAGAGTTTGATTTAGATAGCACTATGGTAGCTTTAAGTGGCGGAGAAGATTACGAGTTGTTATTTACGGTGCCTATTGGAGATTTTGAAAAGGTGAAAGGAAATCCACATTTGTCTATCATTGGCCATATTACCGACAAAGCAACTGGATTAAACTTAGTGACAAGAGCTGGTCAAGAATTAGAACTGAAAGCCCAAGGGTGGAATGCGCTTGCTAAAGAAGAAGAACAATAATACTGCTGTTATTTTAGCACTGCTTTACAAACTTTTGTAAGGCTATCAATAGCTCGTGGGTATTTTCAATATGGCTCATATGACCTCCAGATAAAATAACGCTTTCGGCTTGTATTTCTTTAGCCTCCTCTAGAGCTTCCTCTACAGATAAAACAGGGTCTTTTTTACCCAGTATATATAATTTTTTAAAACTATAATTTTTTAAAACAGCCATTCTGTTTGGCCGTATTCTCATTCCTTCTTGACACGCCATATAGCCCTGTAAAGATGTTTTTAAAGCATCGTTTAGCGCATTTTCTATCTCAAACGTAAAGGCATCTTTGTTTTCTTTACCAAATAAATTAACAAAAGACATTCTCACCATATTAGTAAAATTACTCTGTACCATTTTATTAGCTCTTTCACGTAATTTTTTTCGTACTGTATCATCTGATAATGACGTAGAATTTAACAAGCATAGCCCTCTTATCATTTCTGGACGTTTATCAGCGAGGGCTAGAGAAACATAACCACCCATAGAATGACCAATAATAGTAATTTTTCTAATTCGCAACAATTTTAGAACAGCTAAAACTACCTCAGCCATTAGCTCCATAGAATGAACATAGCCTAAACAATCTGTTTGCCCATGACCTAATAAGTCTATTGCAAGTACCCTATTGGTGTTGGAAACTTTAGGAACAATCTCTTTCCACATCCTCTTGTTTTCTAGAAATCCATGCAACAAGACCACTACAGGTCCTTTTCCAGAATCTGTGTATGAAATTTTGATGTTTTTAAATGAAAGCGATTTTTCCATCTTACAAAAATATGTATCTTTCCATTGTCTCATAGAATTTAATTCATGTTTTCATCACCTTTTTCAACACTAACTAAAAACCAAGAAATAAGATTGACAAGAGCTCTTTTATTTTTAGTCGTTTTGTGCATTGCTGTGTTGCAATATTTAGATCAATTTTTAATAAATGACACCTGCTCTGGAGGAATTATTGCTTTTGAATTGGCAGGAGATTTAGAAACCGCAGGATCTTATTTAAATTCTTGGGGAGAAAAAGGAAAAATAGCAGTGTCTTTGGGTTTGGGGATCGATTTTTTATTTCCAATAGCTTATTCATTACTTATGGCGATTTTAATTCATAAATTAAACGCACTTCTTTGGTTTAAAAGATCTTTTTTTATAGTAGGAAATGTCTTGATTTGGGCTATATTTCTTGCCGGTATCTTTGATTATATAGAAAACATAGGGCTAATTAACTTGGTTTTAGGGAATATGGATCAGTTTTGGGTCTCTGTGGCATTCTATTCTGCAACAATTAAGTTTTTTATCATTTTGGTCGTTTTTTTGTACATTTTGATCAATTTTAGCCTCTTTTTGATTAAAAAATGGACAAAATGAGTAAAAATAGAGAAATTTGGATTACGGGTTTTGCACTCTTTGCGCTCTTTTTTGGGGCAGGAAACCTAATTCTTCCACCTTTTTTAGGAGTAAATTCTGGAAACCAATGGTGGTTGGTTTTTTTTGGGTTTATTATTACAGCTGTTTTTATTCCAATACTAGGTATTTTGGCACATGCAAAAGTTCAAGGAACCATGTATGATTTAGGAAAAAAAGTAGCTCCTTGGTTTAGCTCATTGTACTGTGTTGTTATGTATTTAATTGCTGTTACAATTCCGGCTCCTAGAACTGCTTCTGTTGCTCATGAAATGGCAATCCACCCTTTTTTTGGAACAAGCCCATTACTTACAAGTAGTCTTTATTTTATATTAATTTTTATTTTTGTGATTAATCGGTCAAAACTTATAGAGCTAATTGGAAAATTTTTAACGCCCATTATTGTTGTTATTCTAGTTGCCATTATTGCGTTGGCTTGGGGTAGTTCTCCTCAATACATGAACTCAAACACCTTTGATGTTCCTTTTGTAAGCGGTATTCTAGAAGGGTATCAAACTTTTGATGCTATTGGCGGGGTTGTGGTTGGAGCAGTTATTATTATTTCATTAAATCTACGAGGTCACACATCTTATAAAGACACGAAAACACTTATTACTAAAGCAGGTTTTATTGCAGGAGTAGGACTGCTACTAATTTATGGAGGATTAATTTTTAGTGGAGCATTATTAAGTGCTGAATTTTTTGAAAATGCAACAAGAACTGAAATTTTAACGAGCTTAAGCTCGCAAACATTAGGAGCTACAGGAACTTCTTTTTTAAGTATTTTAGTTGCTTTGGCGTGTTTTACCACTGCCGTTGGAATTGTAACAGGAACTTCAGATTATGTAAAAGGAATTTTTAAAAATTCACAAAAAGCATATGTTATAACTGCATTTATAAGTTGTGTTTTAGGAGTTGTTATTGGCCATTTTGAAGTTAGTTTTATTATTAAAGCAGCAGTTCCAGCATTAATGTTTATTTACCCAATTACCATCGTATTAATCTTATTGAATGTTGTTTCAAATAAACTTGCGTCACCAATGGTTTTTAAAGGAGTTGTGCTCATTACCTTTCTTTTTAGCATCCCAGATTTTTTGGGTTCTTTACAATTAAACGATTTTTTGAACCCTATTACCTATTGGATTCCTTTGTCTTCTAAAAGTTTAGGATGGGCTCTCCCTGCACTAACAATGTTTATTGCACTAAATGTTTATAATCATCACCAAAAAAGGAGTACTAGAGAAGCCCCAACATCCTAGAAATTAAGAGTATATTTGCGCCTTATTATGCTAAACCATTATATTTATTTAAATGAACATACCACAAAGTGGGTTAGTTTCGTTCATGGAGCTGGAGGAAGCAGTTCTATATGGTTCAGGCAAATAAGGGCTTTTAAAAAAGAATTTAATGTATTGATCTTAGATCTTAGAGGTCATGGAAACAGCAAACCAACTATTAAAGACACCTTTAATAATGAGTATACTTTTAACGCCATTACCCAAGATATTATTGAGGTATTGGCGCATTTAAAGATACAGAAATCACATTTTATAGGGATCTCTTTAGGAACAATTCTAATTAGAAATTTAGCAGAGAAAAACCCAGATTTAGTAGAAAGCATGGTGCTTGGAGGTGCTATTTTAAAATTAAATGTTCGTTCACAAATTTTAATGCGTGTGGGAAACCTATTTAAGTCTGTGGTTCCTTATATGATGTTATATAAATTGTTTGCGTTTATTATAATGCCCAAAAAAAACCACAAAGAATCTAGAATCCTTTTTGTGAATGAAGCTAAAAAATTATATCAGAAAGAGTTTATTAGATGGTTTAAATTAACGGCAGAGATAAACCCATTACTTCGTTTTTTTAGAGCAAAAGATATTAAAATTCCTACTTTGTATGTAATGGGTGCTCAAGATCATTTGTTCTTGCCATCTATTAAAAGAGTGGTAAAAGATCACCTGCAATCTTCTTTATATGTTGTTGAAAATTGTGGACATGTTGTAAATGTAGAGCAGCCAGAAGATTTTAACACAAAAACAATTGGGTTTCTAAAAGGGCTTAGTATTTAAAGACATCTTTTTCTTGATTTGAGGTTTTAACTTTAAATAAAAAAACCTACCCTTTGTTCATTAAAGCTTCAATCTCATCTGCTTCAATAGGTATATTCCCCATTAAATTAAAAGGTGCTCCAGATTTTTGCACCACTACATCATCTTCTAAACGAACACCAAAACCTTCTTCAGGAATATAAATACCTGGCTCTACAGTAAAGACCATATTTTCCTCTATTGGTAAATGTAGTAGGCCATAATCATGAGTGTCTAAACCGATATGATGAGAAGTGCCGTGCATAAAATATTTTTTATAAGCAGGCCAATCTTTATCTTGATGTTGCACATCAGCCTTGTCTAGAAGACCTAAGCCAAGCAATTCTGAAGTCATAAGCTTACCAACTTCTTCATGATACTGTTCCCAGTAAGCACCTGGAACCAATAATTTTGTTGCCTCCTTTTTTACGGTGTTTACAGCATTATAAACTGCTTTTTGTCTGTCAGTAAATTTTCCAGAAACAGGAATTGTTCTGGTTAAATCACTTTTATAGTTTGCATACTCAGCAGCTACATCCAATAAAATTAAATCACCCGCTTTACATTGTTGGTTGTTTTCTATATAATGCAGTACATTGGCATTATTTCCAGCAGCAATAATTGGTGTGTACGCAAATCCTTTAGAACGATTAATAATAAATTCATGAACCAACTCTGCTTCAATTTCATATTCCCATACAGAGGGTTTTATGAAATTTAAAATTCTTCGAAACCCTTTTTCAGTAATATCACAAGCCTGTTGCATTAGATCTAATTCAATAGGGTCTTTTACTGCTCGTAATTCTTGTAAAATTGGATTGCTTTTTGCAACAGAATGTGCAGGGTATTTAGCTAACAACCACTTTGTAAAACGATCTTCTCTGGTTTCTGTATCAACATTGGCTCTATAGTGCTCATTGGTATTAATGTAAAACGTATTGCATTGAGTAGAGAGCTCAAATAGTATTTTTTCTAAGTCTTGTAGCCAATAAACAGTTTGTATACCAGCTGTTTTAAAAGCAGCTTCTTTGGTTAGTTTTTCACCTTCCCATACAGCTATATGTTCGCTAGTTTCTTTTAAGAATAAGATTTCACGATGTTTTTCTTTTGGGCAGTCAGGAAATAACACCAATACACTCTCTTCTTGATCTACGCCACTTAAATAAAAAATATCTCTGTGTTGGTCAAACGGCATAGTACTATCTGCACTTACTGGATAAATATCATTAGAATTAAAAACAGCCAAACTAGCAGGCTTCATCTTAGCCATAAAGTGTTGTCTGTTTTTGATAAAAAGCGCTGAATCTATTTGATGATATTTCATTTTCTACGTATTTAATTCACAAATGTAGCTAATAAAAAGCAAAAAAAAGACGCATTATCTACGTCTGTTTCTTGAGTTTCTTTTGCTACGCCCTTCAGAGTTAGATGATCTAGCGTCTCTTGGTGTATGGTTTTTTCGATGTGGTTTTTTTGAAGATGATTTCTTAAAAGAACCCTTGCTTTGAGTAGCAGCTCTTTTTGGTGGAGCATTGTCTGTTGGCTCGTAGCCTTCTATAATTTCTGTAGCTAATTTTTTGCCTAGTAATTTTTCTATTTCTCGTTGATACTCTGTCTCTTCACTACAAACTAAAGAAATAGCTTCACCGCTTGCACCAGCTCTTCCGGTTCTTCCTATTCTGTGAACATAGTCTTCAGGAATGTTAGGTAATTCAAAATTAACAACATGCGGTAATAATGGAATATCTAAACCACGAGCTGCAATATCTGTAGCAACTAATACACGAATATCATTGGTTTTAAAATTTGATAAGGCTTTGGTTCTAGCGCCCTGACTCTTGTTACCATGTATGGCAGCTGCAGAAATTCCAGATTGAAGCAGTTGTTTTGTTAATTTATTAGCCCCGTGCTTGGTTCTCATAAAGATTAATACTTGATTCCAGTTTCCATCTTTTATGAGGTTGGTAACAATGCTTGTTTTATCTTTTTTATTGACCCTGTAAGCTTTTTGACTCACCATCTCGGCTGTTGAGTTTTCTGGCTCAGCCTCTACCATCACAGGGTTTCTTAAAATAGTTTGAGCTAGTTGTTTAATTTCTTTAGAAAAGGTAGCCGAAAATAGTAGGTTTTGCCTTTTTGCAGGCATAAAACTAATAATCTTATTGATATCTCTTACAAACCCCATGTCTAACATTCTGTCTGCTTCATCTAAAATTAAAACATCTATGCGTTTAAACGAAACTGCTTTTTGATTGTGTAAGTCTAATAATCTACCTGGAGTTGCCACCAAAATATCGACCCCTCTTTTTAGGGTAGCAATTTGAGAAGCAGCTTTCACTCCACCAAAAACAACCGCTGAATAAATGTTTAAATAAGAGCTATATTCTCTCACATTATCATATACTTGAGCAGCTAGTTCTCTTGTTGGTGTTAAAACTAATGCCCTTAAAGGTCTGTATTTAGGGTGTTTTGTTTCTGACAAATATTGAAGAACAGGTAGGGTAAAGCCAGCTGTTTTTCCAGTTCCTGTTTGTGCAGAAGCTAGTACATCTTTTCCTGCTAAAATATGTGGAATTGCTTTTTCTTGAATTGGAGAAGGAGTTGTATATCCTTTTTCTTGAACCGCTTTTAACAAAGCGTCTGTTAGGCCTAAATCTTTAAATGACATCTATAATGTTTATGAAAAAATAACAATAGTATTTTTTCTGAATAATGCCGCAAATGTACACCGATTAATTGTAAGCCAAAGTGTGACCTCTTTTTTTTCGCACAGGAATAAGTTTAAACTAAAAGAAAAGTAGGGGAGAAAATTATCACAAAAATTTATTTGCTATTTTTGAAAGACTGTATACTACAAATACAAAAAATTAACCATCATGAAAACTATTTTTAAGACTTTATTTTTATTCATTACTATAGGTATATCTGCTCAACAATCTGCAACAGACTCAGAAGTGGTAACAAAAGCACTTCAAGAAAAGGAGGCGCTTACAAAAACATCTATCATTAAAAATCTGTCTTTTACTAATATTGGCCCAACTGTAATGAGTGGTCGAGTTGCAGACATGGCGGTAAACCCTAACGATCCAACAGAGTTTTATGTAGGCTATGCATCTGGAGGGTTGTGGTATACGAATAATAATGGAGCTTCCTTTACGCCTCTTTTAGATAACAGC
>Ga0208972_1000758_pt1 | contig 11684 bp, 14 predicted proteins | sample AOAMet_48_BLW_10_2_FD_188232 | JGI IMG/M metagenome (GOLD analysis project Ga0208972, IMG submission 188232) | Ammonia-oxidizing marine microbial communities from Monterey Bay, California, USA - CAN11_48_BLW_10 (SPAdes) | ecosystem: Environmental > Aquatic > Marine > Intertidal zone | place...
TCGGCTCCGCTCAGCCACCGGTAATGATGAGGATGAATAAACGTAATTTGTGGCTTCGGCTCCGCTGGGCCGTCGATAGTAATAAATTTAATAGTAAAGATGAGTGAAAAATTAATTTGTTTAGCTGAGCGAAGTCAATTTTATTCTAACGGAAAATTACTACTCACAGGAGAATATCTTGTATTAGATGGTGCTACAGCCTTAGCAGTTCCAACTAAATTTGGACAAGACCTGTTGGTGAGTAAGATTACAGAACCTCAATTAATTTGGGGAAGTTTTACCCATACTGGAGACTGTTGGTTTGAGGCTGTTTTTGACTTGCCTAAACTAAGACTTGTCTCTGCCACTTTTAATTCTGATACCGAAGAAAACGCAGAATTTATAGCTGAAACGCTACAAGATATTTTATTAGAAGCTAGAAAGCTACATCCAGAATTTTTACAATCAAAAACGGGTTTTATAGTGAAAACAACCCTAACATTTCCTAGAGATTGGGGTTTAGGAACTTCATCTACCTTAGTAAATAACATTGCTCAGTGGGCAGCTGTAGATGCTTATCAACTGTTACAGAATTCTTTTTCTGGAAGCGGTTATGATATTGCTAATGCACAACATAATTTACCAATATTGTATCAGTTAAAAAACAAAAAACCGCTTATAAAAACAGTAGACTTTAGCCCTCAATTTAGTGATCAGTTGTATTTTGTTTATTTAAATAAAAAACAAAATAGTAGAGAAGGCATTGCCAAATACAAAGAAAATAATGATGATTTTAAAAATGAAATACATCGAATTTCTGAAATTTCTTTAGAAATGTGTTCTGTAAAATCACTTTTAGACTTTGAAAGATTAATAGAAGAACACGAACAAATTATTGCATCCATTATAAAACTAAAACCCGTTAAAGAACTATTATTTCCTGACTATCTAGGAGCTATTAAAAGTTTAGGCGCTTGGGGAGGAGATTTTGTTTTAGTAACCGGAAATAAAAGCACTTTACAGTATTTTAAAGAAAAAGGATATGAAACAATTCTTTCCTATTCAAATATGGTATTATGATGTGGCTTTGGCTCCGCACAGCTACTATTAAAGTTTAATTTTTGGTAGCTGAGCGGAGTCGAAGCTATAGATAATAAAACAGATAAATGAAAAAAGTAATAATTATTGGAGGGGGTGCAGCAGGTTTTTTTACGGCAATTAATGCCAAAGAAATGAATCCTAGTCTTGAGATTACAATTTTAGAAAAAGGAAAGGAAGTACTACAAAAAGTGAAAATTTCTGGAGGAGGTCGTTGCAATGTTACACATGCTTGTTTTGAGCCAAAAGAGTTGGTGAAATTTTACCCACGTGGCGAAAAAGAACTATTGGGTCCTTTTCATCAGTTTATGACAGGTGATACTTTTGAATGGTTTGAAAATAACGGAATTCCTCTAAAAATAGAAAAAGACAATCGTGTTTTTCCTGAATCCAATTCATCGCAAACCATTATAGATTGTTTTCTAGGAAAAACAAAGGCATTAGGAATACCTGTGTTAAAAAACCATGGAGTTACTTCTATCAAAAAACAAGGAGATTCTTGGCTGGTAACTACCAAAGAACAGCAATTTGTTTGTGATGCAGTGGTAATGGCAGCAGGAAGTAGTAAAAAAGTATGGGATTTGTCACAATCTCTTGGTCATGCTGTTATATCTCCTGTACCCTCATTGTTTACCTTTAATATAAAGGATATTAGAATTAAAGACTTGTTAGGAATATCGGTATCTAATGCTACTGTAAAATTAATAGATACTAACTTGGAAGCTTCTGGGCCATTGTTAATTACCCATTGGGGCATGAGCGGTCCTGCAATTTTAAAACTTTCTGCATTTGGAGCACGAGTTTTGGCAGCTAAAAATTATGAATACAAAGTGCAGGTAGATTGGCTGTCTAGACCTACTAATAAAATTGTAAATGTGTTGTTGAACTTAAAAAAGAAACAACCAAAAAAACAAGTAATTGTTCGTTCTCCCTTTGAGGAAATTCCAAAAAGACTCTGGGAGCGTTTTGTAATCGCCTCTCAAATTCCTAGTACATTTAATTGGGCAGATGTAAGTCATGTACAAATAGATTCTTTGGCTAATCAACTTACTAAAAGTGTCTTTACCGCCAAAGGGAAAAGTACTTTTAAGGAAGAGTTTGTAACAGCTGGTGGAGTAGATTTAAAAGAAATTAACTTTAAAAACTTTGAAAGTAAATTACAAGATAACGTGTTTTTTGTAGGTGAGGTTTTAAATATAGATGCTGTTACAGGTGGCTTTAATTTTCAGAATGCCTGGACTGGTGGTTGGTTGTGTGCGAAAGCTTTATCGGAATAATTTAGGTATCGTTATCGTTATTGATATGAGTACGTTTTAATGACTTATATCAGACGATAACGAAGTCAGCGTTTTTTTTCAAAGTAAAGCAATACAACAGTTTCAAAAGAAGAACAGGTATTTATAATTGTTTACGCCAACTCTCCTCTATGAGGTTTCAAAGCATCTCTATACACTTTCATATCAGATTCATTTACTACAATAAACGCAGCACACAACATTGGGTTAAGTTCTGTAACCCCAATCTCAATACATGGAAGATTTTCTATGGAAGCAAATTCTTTTAAATGAATGGTATGGTGTTTTGCAGTTTCTAGGGCATCTGACCCTCTAAAATCCCACAATAATTTTATTTTTTTATTCATGCATCAAAGATAAATAATTTCATCTTTTTAAATCGAATAAACAATTAGTATTCTGTGACCCAGCCCCAGTTTTCACCACTTTTTATTCTGTAAAGCTGCATTTCAGAAACCCCAAATTGTTTCGCTATCATTTTCATTCTAGTTCTCCTGTTAGGATCATTTATTTTTCTTTTGATGAGCTTTACTCTGGTTTCTGTAAGTTTAGCAAAGGAAGGGCTTCTGCGGTCTCTATTTATAAATTCTGGACCTGTAAATTGGTGAATTTCTTTCTCTTGCTTGGTAGCCCACTGTAAATTTTCAACGTGATTATTGGTTTTGTCATAGTCTAAGTGAATGACACAAACAACATCTTCTTTTTTTTCTAGAAAACTTTCGGCCACCAGTTTATGAACATATCTGCTGGTTAATTTCCCATTTACTTTTTGACGTAGCGATAAGTTTTGATATCCGTTAATAAAATATTTTTTAACAATAAACTCTTCTTCGTCTTTACAATTTAAAATTCTCCCATAATTAGAGATTTTAAATAGCTCATTATCGGAGATTTTTTCATCAAAGACGATATCTTTCCATTCTTCTTTCCAATGATTCCTTAACATTTCAAATAGTTTAGACTTTTATTTTATTTAAATAATAATCATAGCTTTTTTAAAATATAGGGGTCAATAAATTTATGATAAAAATTATTAAGATTTAATCTAAACTAATTGAAATTTATAATCTTTTATTTATCTAAATTTAATAAGTAAGGTAAAGATTTAATTCATTAATTGTATGAGTTTATTTGAAAACGATATGTTAAGTGATGATTATTTAAAGACTATATGTTTTTTATTATTTGTAGAACTTTTAAAATAGTCAGTTTTATAAGCTTCCATGGCTTTTGCTAGTTTTCCTTCTTTTCTCAATTTATCTCCTTCATTTGAGAATACATTTGAAAAGAAAGCAGTAAGCAAAGAATGCACATGACTTTTTTCATAATCTCTTATTTCTTTTTTAGAATCAATACAATAATTCCAAGTCTACCAAGAACAAAGATGGATAACCCAAAAGCGGTAGGGATTAAGCCAATCTTTAGACCTAAAGCCAATACTTGTTGAGAAATACCGTTGGCTACAGCGATTGCATCAAAAGCGTCCATTAAGCCTACAGTTGTTCCTAATATTCCTGCAATCAAAGCAAATAAACTTAGATGACCAATCAGTGCTCTGTTGTTTTCGGAATCTTCTTTAATAAATCCTTTGATCATTAAAAATAGAATTACCAAAAGCGTAATTACTAATGGAATCATAAATGCTGGACCTCCTAAATCAATAATTTTTATCATAATTATAGTTTTTTAATTTGAAGCGAACCTACAATTAGAATTTTGAACATGTTTATTTTTTAGATGAATAACAAATTTAACCACGGATTTAACATTTTTGCATTGATGTTTCTAAAAGTAGTAGAAAATTGTTGATTTAGGTTCTTAACTTGTATTTTGTCTCTTTATTTTTGTCGATTCATCATAATTTCTCATTTTGCAAGAGTGAACTATTATTTCGTATGCTTTATAAAGAAAACACCATTTCACATTCTTGTGTGGTTTTTGGTTTGGTTTTTCTTCCTAAGCTTTTTTAGTGTAGGATCAGAAAACAAAGATTTTATCTTTTCATTTTCAGTGATTCTAACTATAACTTCTGCTATTAGTTCATATATGATGATTTATCATCTCATACCTAATTATTTATTAAAAAAGAAATATAGATTATTTGTATTATACATAGTATACCTTTTAATAGTTCTTTTATTTGTTATTGAAGGAACTGTTCTCATTGGTTTTGCTTTTTATTTTAATCTAGATTATCAAATAATGCCCAACCTAACAAAAAGCTTTCCCGTCATGGTTGTTTGTGTTATGCTAATAGTTTCTTTGATAAGCGGAATTAAATTAATACAACATAATTACAAATCCATTGTTAAAAACGAAGATTTAAAGAATAAAATTTTACAAACTCAATTGCAACTAAAAGAACAAGAGTTAAAATTATTGAAGATGCAAATACATCCTCATTTCTTGTTTAACTCCTTAAATACCATTTATGGTTTTGCATTAAAAAAAGGTGATGAAGCTCCAGAAATGATTTTAAAGTTATCTAATTTGTTAGATTATATTTTATATCAAATCGAAAAACCAACGGTATTTCTAGAAAATGAAATCAATCATTTGGAAGATTATATTTCTTTAGAGAAATTACGTTTTCATGATACATTGCAAGTCAATTTAATTAAAGAAAGTGCTGTTGAAAATATTAATATTGCTCCAATGATGTTGATTCCTTTTATTGAAAATAGTTTTAAACATGGCGCTATTGTAAATGGAGTTTTAGTGATTAATATTTTAATTAAGAAAATCGACAATACACTTTTATTTGAAGTGGAGAATTCTATTATTGAAAAATCTAAAAGTGAAGGTGGAATCGGTTTAGTAAACATCCAAAAAAGATTAAAGATGTTGTATCCGAATGCACATACCTTAGAAATAAATGAAAACGACCAACGTTTTAAAGTAAGTTTAACCTTGCAATTAAACGGATTAAAAAGTATAAAGAATGTCTGATAAAGTAACTTGTATGATTGTGGATGATGAGCCAATGGCAAGAGAAATTATCAGTTCTTTTGTGGGTAAAATTCATAATTTAGAATTGGTGGCAACCTGCAAAAATGTTTCTGAGGCATTTTCAATTTTACAAAAAGAATCAATTCAACTAATTTTTTTAGACATCAATATGCCAGAGATTTCTGGTTTGTCTTTGGCAAAATCTATTCAGCATAAAAGTCAGGTAATTTTTACAACTGCTTATCGAGAATATGCCCTAGAAGGTTTTGATTTACAAGCGGTAGATTATTTATTAAAACCTATTTCCTTTGATCGATTTTTAAAAGCAGTTCAAAAATACTTTGATTTACAAGTATCTAAAGAAATTATACATCAAGAAAAAGTTAGTGAAGTAAAAGAAACCTCAATTTTTGTTCGTTCAGATAGAAAAATGGTAAAAGTAAGATTTAGCGAAATCAGATATGTAGAAAGCTTAAGTGATTACGTTAAAATATTTACCAACCAAGAAACGATTGTTACAAGAGAAACTATTAGCAATATAGAATCTAAATTACCATCAAAAGAATTTCTTAGAACTCACAGATCATATATTGTTTCTATGAATAAAATTAACTCTTTTACCAATGAGTTTGTAGAGTTAGATAAAAAAGCGATTCCAATTAGCAGATCTTATAAAGAAAATGTCTTACAAAAGTTGGCGGGAAAATAAGTCAAAAACTGCTATATTTGCAGTAAATTTTAACGCTTGAATACACAGCAATTTATTCCACATTCACTTCAGAGAAAAACAGAAGTATTTTCATGTACATGGAAAACACCTAGCAACATTGCTTTGGTGAAATACTGGGGGAAAACAGCTCCTCAGATTCCTAAAAATGCATCTATTAGTTTTACGCTTAGTAAAAGTCATACCATTACTACTATTAATTTTACACCTAAAGATACTTCAGCAACAGAAGAAATTGATTTTGAATTGTTTTTTGAAGGTAAAAAGAAGGAAGATTTTAAACCAAAAATTGCTAAGTTCTTCAAAAGAATTCAAGAATATTGTCCGTACCTTTTTTCATACAATATGATTATTAGTACAGAAAACTCTTTTCCTCACAGTAGTGGAATTGCCTCTTCGGCCAGTGGAATGAGTGCTATCGCCATGTGTTTGATGAGTTTAGAGAAATCGTTAAGTTCTGTTGAGTTAACAGATGAATTTATAAACAAAAAAGCTTCTTTTTTGGCGCGTCTTGGATCTGGAAGTGCCAGTAGGAGTCTAGAAGGTCCTTTGGTTGTTTGGGGAAATCATCCAGCAATTGAGGGAAGTTCAGATCTATTTGGAGTTCCTTTTCCTTATAAAGTTCATGAAGTTTTTAACAACTACCAAGATGCTATTTTATTGGTAGATAAAGGACAGAAGCAAGTAAGTAGTACAGTAGGGCATGATTTAATGCACAATCATCCGTTTGCTACTCAAAGATTTCAGCAAGCAAACGAGAATTTAGCTACTATTTCTGAAATTTTACAAAAAGGTGAGTTAGATTCTTTTATCAACTTAGTAGAAAGTGAAGCTCTAAGTTTACACGCTATGATGCTAACAAGCAATCCATATTTTATTTTAATGAAACCAAACACTCTAGAAATTATTAATGCCATTTGGCGTTATAGAAAAGATACTGGGAGTAAGATTTGTTTTACGTTAGATGCGGGAGCCAATGTTCATGTATTATATCCAGCGGATGAATCTGAGAATGTGCTTCAATTTATTGATAATGAGCTTTCTATGTTCTGTCAAAAAAATCATTATATTTGTGATGCTGTTGGTTTAGGAGCCGTTAAATTATAGTCTATATATGAAGACCTTACTTTCTAAATTTTCTTTTTTTAGCATATTAGCGCTTGTTTTATTTCTTTTCTTATCATTTACACAAAGTGTTGTTTGGTTAGATGAAAATCACAATCAAGTAACCCAAGAAAACGGAGTTTTTTACAGACCAATTCCTGAAAAGAAACGAACTACCTACCTCATTGTAGATTATTATAAAAATGGGGCTAAATACAGAGAAGGGAAGGCTACTTCTTTAGTTGTTAAAAAAGAGGTTTTTAAAGGCTATGTCACTTATTTTTATTCCGATGGTGCTGAGTATAAGAAGGAAAAATATAAAAACGGGGTTTTAGATGGTTCTTATAAAGAATATTATCCAACAGGAGAGCTAAAAGTTGATGGAGTGTATGACAGAGGAGTTAAGGAAAGAGCTTGGAAAATATATTATAAAACTGGAAAAATTAAGACAAAAGGAAAATATAGAAATGGAGAAAAAGTAGGCGAATGGACTACCTTTTACAGAGATGTATATTATCCTGATGACGAGTAATTTTATTGTATATTTGTATTAAAATTATACCCTATGAAAGGTCCATTGTTTTTCGCTAAAATTCTACTTTTTGGAGAATATGGCATTATTAAAGACTCTAAAGGTCTAGCTATTCCATATAATTCTTACAAGGGAGCGCTAAAATCTTCCTCTAATCTTTCAGGAGAAGCAAAAAAATCAAACGAAAACTTAATTAAATTATACGACTACTTAAAAAATACACCAACAGATTTAGTGTCTTTTAATTTTAACGTTTTTAAAGAAGATATTGACTCAGGTATGTATTTTGATTCCTCTATACCTCAAGGATATGGTGTTGGTAGTTCGGGAGCGTTGGTAGCATCAATCTATGATCAATACGCAGAAGATAAAATTACCATTCTAGAAAATTTAACAAGAGATAAGTTGTTAAAATTAAAAGATATTTTTTCTTTGATGGAATCTTTTTTTCATGGAAAAAGCTCTGGTTTAGATCCTCTAAACAGTTACTTAAGTTTGCCCATATTAATTAATTCTAAAACAAATATTGAGCCTGCTGGTATTCCATCTCAAAAAGAAGGAAAAGGAGCCGTTTTTTTATTAGATTCTGAACAAGTTGGTGAAACTGAGCCCATGGTAAACATCTTTATGAATAAGATGAAGAATGAAGGTTTTAGAAAAATGCTTAACGAAGAATTTGCCATTTACACAGATGAATGTATAGATAATTTCTTGGATGGAAATGTGAGTTCTTTGTTTGGGAATGTTAAAAAATTATCTAAACTAGTACTTGCAAATTTTAAACCAATGATTCCTAGTGCTTTTCATAAAATATGGGAGCAAGGTATTCAAACCAATGACTATTATCTCAAATTATGTGGTTCTGGTGGTGGAGGTTATATCTTAGGTTTTGCGCAAGATTACGATAAAGCTAAAGTTTCTCTAAAAGATTATAAATTAGAATTGGTTTATAGGTTTTAAATTCTTCGCCAATGGAGCGCGCTAAAAAAGTTTCTATATTTTATAAAATCTTCAGTTTACTTTCTGTTATTAGAGGCTATAATATTTTAGTTCTTGTGATTGCTCAATACCTAGCATCTATTTATATTTTTTCCCCTAAAAAATCGGTCACAACTGTAGTATTTGATTTGCACCTTTTCTTCGTGGTGTTCGCCACTGTATGTGTAGTAGCAGGAGGCTATATTATTAATAATTTTTATGATGTAAAAGCCGATAAAATAAATAGACCCTACAAAGCAGGTTTAGATAGTTTTGTAAAACAAGAAACAAAGCTTAGTCTTTATTTTACATTAAATTTTATTGGAGTTGTTTTTGCTTTTCTAGTTTCATGGAAAGCCGCCTTGTTTTTTTCAGTCTATATTTTTGGAATTTGGTTTTATTCACACAAATTAAAACGATACCCTTTAACAGGTTTAATATCGGCTACAATTATTACGATTTTACCATTTTTTGTGATTTTTGTATACTTCAAAAACTTCTCTAAGATCATTTTTGTTCATGCAATTTTTCTATTCTTAGTAATTATGGTAAGAGAACTCATTAAAGATTTAGAAAATTTAAAAGGAGCAGTGGCAAGTAATTACAAAACCTTTCCTGTTGCCTACGGTGAAAGAAATACGAAGCTTATTTCAATTTTATTATTATCACTAACATTAGTTCCAGTCATCTTTTTATTAAACTATCCGGCAATTACCTACATGAGATATTATTTTTATGTGGCCTTAGTTTCTTTAATTATTATAGGTACGGTTTTAGTTAAATCTTCCCAAAAAAGACATTATACAATCCTTCATACCACATTAAAAGTGTTATTACTTATTGGAGTTCTGAGTTTAGTTTTTATTGATACAAGTCTACTTGTAGAAAAAGTAATCGATAAATTAAATTAATACTAACTGCATTAATATTAGTGCCTTAAATATTAATGATTACATTTGCCGAAATTTTATAAAATGAATTCAAGTAGAAAATCGTCGGGAGGACGACAAGCAAGTAAAGGCAACACTCCTCAAAGAAAAAACAGTTTCCGTAAAGACTTTAAAAAACCATTAACAACTCCTAAAAAAGTTGATGTAGGTGGTATTAGATTAAACAAGTTTATTTCTAACTCAGGAATTTGCTCTAGAAGAGAGGCAGACACTTACATAGAGCACGGAAGTGTAACTGTAAACGGCAACTTGGTCACAGAAATGGGATACAAGGTACAGGCTAATGATGATGTTCGTTTTGATGGAAGTTCTATTACTCCTGAAAAAAAGAAATATGTATTATTAAATAAGCCGAAAAATTACATAACTACCATGGACGATGAACGTGGGAGAAAAACGGTGATGGAGTTAGTATCTAACGCAGCAAATGAAAGAATTTATCCTGTAGGAAGATTGGATAGAATGACTACAGGCCTTTTGTTATTTACAAATGATGGTGAGTTAGCAAAAAAATTAACCCACCCAAAGCATGATGTTAAAAAATTATACCACGCTTCTCTAGACAAAAAACTAGATTTAAAAGATTTGCAAAAGCTACGAGGTGAGGTTGTCATTGAGGGGAAAAAAGTATTTATTGATGCAATTTCTTATGTAGAAGGTCAGACTAAAACAGAAATTGGTATAGAAATTCATTCAGGTAGAAATAGAATTGTTCGTAAAATATTTGAACATGTAGGTTATAAGGTTGTTAAATTAGATAGAGTACTATTTGCAGGTTTAACAAAAAAGAATCTTCCTAGAGGTAGGTGGCGAGAGTTAACAAACCAAGAATTAGCAAACTTACAAATGATATAAATAACAAAAAATCCGAACATTTATGTTCGGATTTTTTTGTGGTACCTCCAGGAATCGAACCAGGGACACAAGGATTTTCAGTCCTTTGCTCTACCAACTGAGCTAAGGTACCATTGCTCTTAGCGGACGCAAATATAAAGCGAGTTTTTTACAACTACCAAATAAAATTACAAAAATCTATTGTATTTTTGATATTCACTTTTAAATGAATAATGAATCTAGTTATAGATATAGGGAATACAAAAGTTAAAGCAGCTGTATTTGAGTTAGATACCATTAAAGTTGCCTATGTTTTTGATGAAGTTAACTTCTTTGAAGAACTTGAATATATTTTAGTAAAACATGAAATAACACAATGTATCTTATCTTCAGTAAAAGAAACCAGAGAAGATTATATACAAAAACTTCAAAAAATTCCTTTTTTTATAGTGCTAGACTCTTCCACTAAAGTGCCTTTTAAGAATCTTTATAGCTCACCTACAACTTTAGGTATCGATAGAATAGCTCTTGCAGCTGCAGCAGTTTCTTTATATCCACAAAAGAATACATTAATTATAGATGCAGGAACCTGTATTACCTATGATTTTGTAAATTTAAAAGGTGAATACCTTGGAGGGGCTATATCTCCAGGGATAGATATTCGATACCAATCTTTACATCATTACACTTCAAAACTTCCAAAATTAATTAAAAGTGAGGCACATAACCTAATAGGGACTTCAACTTCAGAAGCAATTCATTCTGGCGTTATTAATGGTGTAATTCATGAAATTGAAGGTGTAATTAGACAATATGAGCTTGATTTTCATCATTTAACAATTGTTTTAACAGGAGGAGACACAAAATTCTTGTTCAAACAATTAAAAAATAGCATCTTTGCGAATCAAAATTTTCTCTTAAACGGATTAAATAAAATATTGACATTTAACAATCAATAATGATTAAGAAAATCATCTTCTTTTTAGCAGTTGTCATATCAGCTCAAGCTTTTTCACAAAGATCTACTTCTTCTCCATACTCTTATTTTGGTGTGGGTGAAGAGTTCGGGACAAGAACCGTAGAACAGATAAGTATGGGGAGTATTGGGGCAGCATACAGTAGCAATAGATATTTAAATTTTGCAAACCCTGCATCATTGTCTGAATTAAGATTTGCTACCTATGTCTTTGGGGTGTTAAATAATGAGTTAACTATTAAAGATGCAGATATAAAACAAT
>Ga0208972_1000764_pt1 | contig 11601 bp, 9 predicted proteins | sample AOAMet_48_BLW_10_2_FD_188232 | JGI IMG/M metagenome (GOLD analysis project Ga0208972, IMG submission 188232) | Ammonia-oxidizing marine microbial communities from Monterey Bay, California, USA - CAN11_48_BLW_10 (SPAdes) | ecosystem: Environmental > Aquatic > Marine > Intertidal zone | place...
TTTAATCGAATCAGAATAAGACTGGCGCTTTGGTAAACGACATTTAGCACCAGTATGTTGCCTTCAAGGCTTAAGGCACCATCTAGTGCTGGAAGTTCAAATATTTGACCCGGTGTGTGCCCCGGATCCGCGGATGAATACGGCGTATAGTGTACTTTGCCGCCGGTCCAGTGCAGATTGCCATCGATGGCCGTAATCCAGCGTCGGTCCGCGGATAAATCAATGTTTTGCAATTCGAGCTCACCGGTGAACGTGAGTCCAAGGTTTTTGCTTTCCTGATTGACGAAGCTGCTGCTGATTTTGCCCTGCATGCGCTCGATTAAGGTCTCAGCCTGTGTCAGGTTTAAGTGAGTAGACAGCGCGTGTCCTTCGCCGGCGATTTCGATGTCTGCAGAAATATTAGCTGTCATTAGAGGGGTCGCAGCCAAACGCCAATTCAGTGTGAAGTCCGGAAATCCGCGATATCGAAGCAGGGCATTGCCTCGCCAGATTGTATCTGACATCGAAACCAACTGGACTTCTGGAATAACCTTGTCTAATTCGGCTTCGACAGTGCTGTACAGCAAACTTGCGGGTGCAAATGCCATGATAAAGCCCAGAAATGTTACTACCCCGGCGCCGACGTACATGAAGATGCGTTTCATATCAGATTACTCGATGCCCTAATTCGCCGGATTCAGTCTGCTAACCAATTAACGATTGATTCGCCGTCCGGGGTGAGTCGTAACCAGCCTTGTTCGTCATTACCATCCCAAGAACCTGTACTGCAGCGAGTTTCCAACTGAAAATGGTTATGTGCCTCCCGCGCGAAGTCCCGATCTGTTAACCATTCAGTGTTGTTGGGTGTTATCCACACGGAAGTGAAGTTGCCCTTCACTGCCTCTGGCACGATGGTGCAAGCCATTGAGGTACCGTTCGCGACAACATCGTCACCATTGGAATTCATCAGCATCAACACGGTGCTTTTGCCTTTTTCCTCAATGCTGCTGACTTCCAGTCTCGATGTCAGCCAATCGACTAATTCAGGTAGCTGAATCTGTTGGATATAGATTTCGATATCGGGATATCTGTCGCTCGGGCGATTGTTTTCTTCATTCACGCTAATTATCTCGTTATTACGCCAAGAGCCTGGTCATAATATTGCTGTAAAGCCGGGACAAGGCAAACAAATCTTCAATTTCTACGCACTCGTTTAACTTGTGAATAGTGGCGTTTTTGGGGCCAAGCTCGACAACCTGAGTGCCCGTTGGAGCGATAAAGCGGCCGTCAGACGTGCCGCCAGACGTCGACAGTTCGGTTTCGATATCGCAACATTCCCTGATTGACTGCTGTGCTGCGGGAATCAGTTCTCCACCCTCAGTCAAAAATGGGTTGCCGGACAGAGACCACTCAATTTCGTAATCGATTGAATGTTGTTTTAGTATTTTTTCGGTTCTGCTCTTGAGGCTTTTAGCCGTTGACTCGGTTGAGAACCTGAAATTGAATTGGAGATTCATTTCGCCGGGAATCACATTGCTGACGCCTGTACCGGCATTGATATTGGATATTTGCATGGTTGTAGGCGGAAAAAATTCGTTGCCGTCGTCCCAACGGATGGCAACCAGTTCTGTCAGTGCAGCCATACTATTGTGAATGGGGTTCTTTGCTTTGGTGGGATAGGCGACATGACCCTGAATGCCATTGATCCGCAGTTTTGCGTTCAGTGAACCTCTTCTGCCTGTGCGAATAACATCGCCAAGCTGCGCGCTGCTTGAAGGTTCTCCCACCAGACACCAATCAATTGTTGTGCCGCGAGATTGTAATAATTCCATCACCTTGCGAGTGCCATTGATAGCCTTGTCTTCCTCATCGCTTGTGATCAGGAAACCGATACTGCCCTCAGGTTCTGGCGTTTCAGAGAGAAAGCTTTTAGTGGCGGTTAACATCGCTGCGAGCGACCCTTTCATATCGGCGGCACCGCGACCATGCAATACACCGTCGACGACTTTTCCCGAAAATGGTTCGTGATGCCATGATTGAACAGGGCCGGTGGGCACAACATCGGTGTGTCCGGCAAAAGCAAAAAGTGGCGAGGAAGGGTTTGTGCCTTTGCGCACGGCCCAGATGTTGTCTACGTCTTCGAACCGGAGATGTTCAATTTCGAATCCCAGATCCGAAAGGTAATCTGCCATCAGTTTTTGGCAACCGGCGTCTAAAGGAGAAATCGATTCAGCGCGGATGAGCTGAACTGCCAAATCAAGGGTTTCAGTATCTAGCGCAGCGCTCTGTTCAGATAGGTCGCCGACGTTTAAATTAGTTATGGTCATGGAGCGCGTCATTCAGCGTGATTGCTTTTTGGTTGGTTCGGCACTCAATCGCGCCGGTCTGTGAATGTCGAATAAACAACATGTCGGATTGGCCAGCAAGCTCTCTTGCTTTGACGAGTTTGATGAATTTTTTATTTTCATCGAATACCTGAACGAGCGTACCTGCCGTGATGTACGTACCTGCTTCAATTGTGCAGCGATCACCCAGCGGGATGCCAGCACCAGCATTTGCTCCAATCAGGCAATCTTTGCCGATGGTTAGTACCATTTCACCGCCACCGGATAATGTCCCCATCGTGCTTGCACCGCCACCGAGATCACTACCTTCACGCATAAGCACGCCTTGAGACAGTCGACCTTCAATCATATTTGGCCCGATTGAACCGGCGTTAAAATTAACGAAGCCTTCATGCATCACAGTGGTGCCTTCACCAAGGTAAGCCCCTAATCTGACTCTCGCGGTATGTGCTATTCGCACACCCGTGGGCAGCACATAATTTGTTAGTTTTGGGAACTTGTCGACTGAGGCTACTTCGATGTGCCTACCTTCGATACGTGCTTTAAGGATTGCTTCTTCCAACTCATCTGGGTCAATAGCGCCGTCACTTGTCCAGGCGACGTTTGGTAATTTAGAGAAGATCCCCACTAAGTTCTGCTCGTTTGGTTTTACATATCGATAAGACAGCAGATGTAATTTTAAATACGCTTCCGGTATTGATGCGATTTCGCTGTCGGTCGCCATCATCATGAGAACCGTGGGTTGGCTTGATTTTGCTAGTTTTTTGACCAATGTTGACTGAATGTCATCGCTGATAGCGTCTCCAAGCTCCGTCAGCATTGCGGCGTCGAGTTCGATTGCTTCGTTACCACTTTGATAGCCAGTAACAGATTTAATAGCGTCAACCAGGTCTTTCGATGGTTGGTGAACGGGCGATGGGTAAAAAACTTCCAACCATTCAGAATGCTTGTTTTTAGTGCCTATGCCAAAAGCAAGGCTGGTGAATTGTGAGGATGTCATGGATTGAACCTTGAATGTAAGTCAGGGGCTGGCCGCATGAAGCTCGACCTGTGTTTGCATTATCTCGATTTTTGAGGCTGGAAAATAGTAGCAGACCCAATAATATAGTGATTTCTTTCCTGTCGTTGCCTAATTTGCGTTGCGGGTTTTGTTTGAAACCCGAACAGCATCAAACTCTTTCTGTACAAAGCTATCCAACTCATTTTCTATCCTGCTAATGAGGGTCTCCGCGAGTGACTCATCGTGCACGGGTTTTCCCTGTTGATAGGTGATATAAAAAAGATCTTCGACGCGTTCGCCCAATGTTGTGATCTTGGCACTTTGCAGTTCAATGCCGAGGTCTAAGAAAATCTGCGCAATAATGGATAGCAAGCCGGGCCGATCGGGAGAGACAACCTCCAGAACGGAGTAATCTTGATTAGCTTCGTTCGTTAAAGTGACGTCTGGTCTGAAGCTGAACTGTTTGTGCCTGCGTGAGGCTCTTCGGGATGGTTTTTTCTTGAACTGGCTATGGTCGACCAGATACCCCTTGAGCACGCGTTCTATCTCGCTCACCCGCTGGGTATGCTCTTTGACGGGTGTGCCGTCTGACTCTAGAACCACAAAACTATCAAAAACAGATCCATTGGAAGAGTTTGCGATTCTTGCATCAACGACATTAAGTCTGAGTTTGTCAAAAGCGGAAACTGACGCGGCAAAAGGTGAAATGCTCTCATCTCCATAGACAAAAATGTGTGTTGCTCCGTCGGTAACTCTGGAGTTTGAATCATTTCTGATGATGACCAATGGGCCGCTTGCTAGATCGTGCGCCACAATGCCGGTCGTGTGCCAGACGATGTCGGCCACAGATTCACGGATAAAATAGTCTTGGTCTATTTTTGCCCACAATTTTTCTACTTCGACTGCTGAAATGCCATGTTCCTCGAGACGTTCAATCGCGTGTGACCGGGCTTCGTTGGCAAACTCTGCACGGCTGGTGGAAGCATCCATGCCGTGTCGAAGCATGCGTTTTGTGGAAACATACAACTGCCGCATAAGACTGGCTCGCCAGCTGTTCCAAAGGGTAGGGTTGGTGGCGTTTATGTCGGCCACTGTCAGGGCGTAAAGGTAGTCAAGATGCACCTGATCCTGCACGAGTTCGGCGAATTCGTGAATAACTTCCGGGTCAGTCGTGTCTTTTCGCTGCGCTGTGCTAGACATAGTTAGATGATGTTCTACTAACCAGCAAACGAGACTTGTATCCCAATCTCCGAGTCCATGTCGGGCGCAGAACTTTTTTGCAACCTCAATGCCAAGTTCGGAGTGGTCGCCACCCTGTCCTTTGGCGATGTCGTGATACAGGCCGGCAATATAAAGTAACTCGACCTTGGGTAATCGCGGATGGATATGCGCTGCGATCGGGAATTTCTGCTCCTGGTTTTTATATCGGAATCTGCGCATGTTCCGCACAACTTGAAGCGTGTGTGCATCGACGGTGTAGACATGAAACAGGTCGAACTGCATTTGCCCGATGATTCGTCCAAATTCAGGGAGATAAGCACCCAAGATCCCATAGTGTGCCATTCGACTAAGTTGAGTAAACAAGTGCTCAGTGGATCGCAATAGCGATAGAAACATCGCAGTATTAGTCGGGTCGTTTCGAAAATTTTCATCAATGTATTGCAGACTGCTTTTTATCTGACGAACGGTGGAAGCTCGGATGCCTTCAATGGAGGCATTGTTTCCCATGATGACAAACAGCTCCAGCAGCGCCGTTGGCGTCTTTTTGAAAACGTTGGGCCCAGTGGTTTCGATATAATTGTCGCAAGTTTGAAAGCGCTCGTTGATGGTTACGACGCGTTGTTGGTCATTTGATCTCAGGATGACCTCCTCGAAGTATTGCAGTAGCAGGTCATTGTTCGCTCGAACCTGCATGGCGAGGCGATAGTAAACCTGCATAAATTGTTCTACAGCGAGTTGATTGCTATCTTCGAAGCCGAAAATGCCTGCTAGGGTACGTTGGTGTTCGAATAACAGTCTGTTGTCGTCTCTGCCGGCGATGATGTGCAAGCCGCAGCGAATTTTCCAGAGCAGACTCAGACTTTCGGAGAGCTGCTGACTTTCATTTCGTGTCAATATTTTCTGCTTGACCAGATCGCTGAATTTTTCGATGCCAAAGTGGCGATTTGCAATCCACATAATTGTCTGGATATCGCGGAGTCCGCCGGGTGAGACCTTGATGTCGGGTTCTAGGCTGTACTCCGTGTATTCCGACTTCCTGTGCCTGTCTTTTTGCTCCGCGACCTTGGCCTGAAAGAACTTCTTCGCGGGCCAAATTTTCTTAATGCTGATGCGCTCTCGCATTTTTTCCTGCAAGCTTTCATCGCCGCAAAGTGTTCTGGCTTCAAGCATTGCAGTGACGATCGTGACATCAAGTTCTGCCTGAACACGACATTCGCGAATGGAGCGCACGCTGTGGCCAACCTCCAACCCGATGTCCCATAACAACGCCAAGAACTGTTGGATGTTGTCTGAATTGTCTGCGTAATTGTCTCTCTCTAGTAGGATGAGCAGGTCGATATCCGAGCAAGGTAGCAACTCGTTTCTGCCGAACCCGCCAACTGCAAGTAGTGCGATTCTGGCTGGTCGCCATCGGGTGTTACGCTCCTGCCACTTGAACTGTTGCCAAGCAAGCTTGAGAACGCCAGAAACAAGTGTACTTCGCTCGAGAATCAGCGATTCAGCAGGCGTACCATCGTAAAAACCCTTTTCAATCGAAGCTTTGTTTGCCTCAAGCACCTGTTTGAAAACAGGTACATTTTCCTTGCACGATTTGAGATCTTCGTTGAGTTGGGATAGCAGTTGAGCAACCGGTGTAACCTGATTGATTTTAGACGCCATAGGTGATCTGAGTATTCTCTAATGTGAATTGTTAACTAGGTTATTCGCTCGATCGTGTCGTCACTGCGGTGGGTAAAGATTTCATAACCGGTTTCCGTAACGAGTATAGTGTGCTCCCACTGCGCCGTTAGTTTGTGATCTTTGGTAACAACGGTCCAGTCATCAGGCAGCAATTTTACCGCTGCTTTTCCCGCATTGATCATCGGTTCAATTGTAAATGTCATACCGGCTTTGAGTTCAGCGCCGGTGCCCCGTTTTCCGTAGTGCAGGACCTGTGGCTCGTCGTGGAAGATTTTGCCGATGCCATGACCGCAATACTCCTTAACCACTGAATATCGATTCTTTTCAGCATAGGTCTGTATCACGTGCCCGATGTCGCCCAGTCTGGCTCCTGGCTTTACCTGGCGAATACCTCTGTACATGCATTCTTTTGCTGCAGCGGTCAAGCGCTCAGCGAGAACACTGCCCTTGCCGACGATGAAGGTTTTGCTGGTGTCTCCGTGAAACTCATCTTTAATCAATGTCACGTCGATGTTGACGATATCGCCATTCTTAAGAACTTTCTCGTCGTTGGGAATACCGTGGCAGACCACGTGATTAACGGAAGTGCAGATTGATTTTGGAAACCCTCGGTAGTTCAAAGGAGCCGGAATCGCTTTCTGGACGTCCAAGGTATAGTTATGACAGATTCGATCAAGCTCACCGGTTGTGACGCCCGGCTTAATATATTCCTCAATCATTTCGAGTTGTTCTGCGGCCATAGCGCCGACAGCTCTCATTTTTTCGATTTCGTCAGGGGTTTTAATGTTAATTGTCATAGGGTGATTGTCTCTGGAACATCTCTTGATTCAGGTCATGATATGGCAAGCCGCAGACGGTTTTCTTTTAAAAAAAGGCTGATGGTTCTTTTGCAAAACCGCTGATGGCTCTTTGCCAAAACCGCTGATGGCTGTCTACTAAAACCGCTGATGGCTCTTTGCTAAAAACGCTGGTGGCTCTCTTCTAAAACCGCTGATGGCTCTGGCGGCGGACTATAGCAGAATATGGAGACGAAATAAGGGCCAAATCACTGAAAAAGTTGGATTAATTGCGTCACTATGGTATAAAGCGCGCCGGCTCGGGGAACGAGTCGAAACAAACTAAAAATTCTCACACACACCGTCACATAGTTCGGGTGCTCTTAATCTGCGATGGGAAGTCCGGAAAAAGAGTTGGATTATGGGGTATGTGGAGGCTTAACCCAAACTCACAATTGAGGTAATTATGGCTAGCGTATCTATGAGTGCACTGCTAGAAGCAGGTGCACATTTTGGTCACCAGACCAGGTATTGGAATCCGAAAATGAAAGAATTCATTTTTGGAGCCAGGAACAACATTCACATCATCAATCTCGAGCAAACCGTGCCTGCGCTTAATGAAGCGCTAGGGTATATCGGCTCGACAGCATCCAAGCGTAACAAAGTGCTGTTTGTAGGCACTAAACGGAGTGCTGGCAAGGTTGTCCGCGAACAGGCAAGCCGCTGTGGCATGCCATACGTTGATAAGCGTTGGTTGGGTGGCATGCTCACCAACTACAAGACAATCAGACAGTCTATCCGCCGACTCCGCGATCTCGAAAGCCAAAAGAAAGATGGTACTTTCGAGAAACTCACCAAAAAAGAAGCCTTATCCCGTCAGAGAGACCTCGACAAGCTCGAGAACAGTCTAGGTGGCATTAAAGATATGGGTGGTCTTCCTGACATTATATTTGTGATCGACGTTGATCATGAAAGAATCGCCATCACCGAAGCGAACAAGCTCGGCATTCCCGTGGTTGGAATTGTGGACACAAACAGCAATCCAGCGGGCGTCGATTACGTAATTCCCGGCAACGATGATGCTATTCGTTCAATTCGATTATTTGTTGAAGCGGTTGCCGATGCTGTCATCGAAGGCAAAAGCGAGTTTGAAGGTCCTGGTGCGGCAAATGAGTTTGTTGAAGTGACGGCGACTGAAGAAGCCTCTGCTGAAGAAGCGGCATCAAGCGACCCAGCGCCCGAAGCTGCGACAGAAGAAGCGGCAACGGAAGAAGCGGCAGCAGAAGAAGCACCTAAGGCTGAGTAATACTCACCGGGTTAGCAGCCTCAGATTTGTAGTATTCCCAACAGCAATACAGCGCAAAAGGGCGTATCTCAAATTTGAGGCAATGCTTCGACAGCTTGTTTAGATTCAGGCAAACTTTTTCAAAAACGAATTCCCGCCGACGGTGGAATTGTGTGCGTCAGTATTTTCCTGAGCACAAGCACCGAGGCCGGCTATAAAATCAGATAGAAAGAACCGAACAGGAGAAATCAAGATGGCTGCGATTACAGCTGCAATGGTTAAAGATCTAAGAGAGCGTACAGGTCTCGGCATGATGGATTGTAAGAAAGCATTGGTTGAGGCTGAAGGCGATGCCGAGCTGGCGATAGAAAATTTGCGCAAGTCGAGCGGCATGAAAGCGGCTAAGAAAGCTGGGCGAACCGCGGCTGATGGTAAGATTAGTATTAAAGTCGAAGGCGATACAGGCGTATTGGTGGAAGTGAACTGCGAAACTGATTTTGCGGCAAAAGATAGCAATTTTCTGGAATTTGTCTCAGCGGTAACTGACGCTGCGTTCTCCAGCAAATCCGCTGATGTCCAGGCTCTGCTCGATAACGGTTTTGAAAAAACACGCGAAGAGTTGGTGCAAAAAATTGGTGAAAACGTCTCCATCAGAAGAATTGAAGTTGTTGAAGGCGCTGTAACGCCATACCTGCACACAACAGGCAAGATCGGTGTGCTTGTTGTATTGGAAGGCGGCAATGAAGAACTTGGCAAGGATGTAGCCATGCATATCGCCGCTGCTGATCCCCAGCCACAGTATGTAAACACATCTGACGTACCTGAGGCAGTCATCGCTGCTGAGAAAGACATCTACGTTGCTCAAGCGGCAGAGAGCGGTAAACCACCAGAAATTATTGAGAAAATGGTGGGTGGCCGCGTTAAGAAATTTCTTTCCGAAATCAGTTTGGTTGAACAGCCTTTTGTGAAGGATCCGGACACCAGAATTGGCGGGTTACTGAAGAAAGAAGGCGCATCTGTGGTGAAATTTGTGCGCTTCCAAGTCGGTGAAGGTATCGAAGTCGAAGAAGTTGATTTTGCCGCCGAAGTTGCAAGCCAGTTAGGTCAGTAAGCATTTTTCAAAGGAAATAACCCGTAATAAGAGCAGACATCACACAGGGATAACAATATGGCGACCAAACACTCTTCACCCTACCAGCGAATATTACTGAAACTGAGTGGTGAAGCACTGGGTGTTGATGGGGTTGGAATTGATCCGAAGGTGCTGGACCGTATGGCACTGGAAATCGGTCAGTTGGTTGGTATCGGAATTCAGGTGGGTCTTGTGATAGGCGGCGGTAATTTGTTTCGTGGCGCTGCGCTCAGTGCCGCGGGACTTGACCGGGTAACCGGTGATCACATGGGTATGTTAGCCACCGTGATGAACGCACTCGCCATGCGTGATGCATTGGAACGTGCAAATATTCATACCGTGGTGATGTCCTCGATTCCCATGAGCGGCGTAGTTGAGCACTATGACCGTCGCCGCGCCATTCGAAACCTTGAAGGCGGCGACGTGGTGTTGTTCGCTGCTGGCACAGGCAATCCTTTTTTCACAACAGATTCCGCCGCGTGCCTTCGCGCTATCGAAATTAATGCGGATCTCGTCCTCAAAGCGACTAAAGTTGATGGTGTATATACCGCAGATCCCATGGTAGATAAGGCCGCGACAAAGTATGATCGCTTAAGCTACGATGAGGTCCTCGAGCGCCAGTTAGGCGTGATGGATCTGACAGCGATTTGTTTAGTTCGTGATCACGATATGCCTGTTAGAGTTTTTGCCATGGAGCAAAGTGGCGCATTACGAAACGTAATCATGGGTCATGATGAAGGGACATTGATTACATCGGTAGATCTTGTCGAATAGAAGATTTGAATTCAGAGTATCAAAAGTTTAGAGGTGTTTCCCCGTGTTAGATGATGTGAAAAGTGACGCAGACGAACGGATGTCCAAATCATTGGTAGCGCTTGATGCTGCTTTTGCGCGCATTCGAACGGGTCGCGCCCACCCTAAATTGTTGGACGGGATCAATGTTGATTATTATGGTACGCCAACGCCCTTGAATCAGGTGGCGAACATTACGGTGGAAGATGCCAGAACCCTCGCCGTATCGCCATGGGAGAAACCCATGATTCAGGTTGTCGAAAAAGCAATATTAAAATCTGATCTTGGATTAAACCCGGCAACATCTGGCGATAAAATCAGACTGCCGATGCCGCCGCTAACAGAACAAAATCGCCGGGACCTGACAAAGGTTGCGAAGGCCGAAGCTGAAAACGCGCGAATTTCCATTCGAAACATCAGACGTGATGCCAATGCGTATTTGAAAGAACTGTTAAAAGAAAAAGAAATAACAGAAGACGAAGAACGCAAAGGTGAAGAGATGATCCAAAAATTGACGGATCAGAAGATCAAGGATGTTGATGGATCTCTAGACGCTAAAGAAACAGATTTGATGGAAATGTAATTCGGATTCTCTGCCTCTCACATTTTAATGGCACGCAAAGATCAACATGCTAAAACAAAGAATCATCACAGCTCTGATCCTCGCGCCGATAGCGATAGGCTGTGTGTTCTTTCTTCCGCTTCTGCAGTTCTCTGCCTTTCTTATCATTGTGCTCTCACTGGCGGCTTGGGAATGGGCTAAGCTGGCCGGATTCGAGGGCGAACACCGAGTAATTTACGCGGTTGTGTCTTTGATGTTTTACGGCGCGGCAACGTTGGTTGACCCAATGTTCATTCTTGTTCCCGGTGTGCTTTGGTGGCTATGCGCGTTTGTGCTAGTCATAAACTACCCCTCGTTAACGCACTTTTGGTCGAGCAAAATAGCCAGATCGATCATCGGCATTTTTATGCTCGTACCCGGTTACGTTGGGTTGGTCGAGTTGAAACAATCTGCGGATAGTGAGTTTCTCATACTGCTCTTGTTCTTCCTTATATGGGGTGCTGATATCGGGGCTTATTTCAGCGGGCGAGCATTTGGCAAAACGAAACTTGCGCCGAAGGTCAGTCCCGGAAAATCATGGGCAGGCGTTTATGGTGGGATAGTCTTTGCCACGTTACTCGCTATCGCCATGTGCCTGTGGATGGGCAAGCCTGATTTTATGAGTGCTAGAGGTCTCGTCTTCGTGCTTGCCTGCGTGGCTATTGTTATTGTTTCGGTGCTTGGTGATTTGGTCGAGAGTATGTTTAAACGACACCGAGGGATAAAAGACTCGAGTGCGCTCTTGCCGGGTCATGGCGGGATTCTAGATCGCATTGACAGTTTGTTGTCT
>Ga0208972_1000766_pt1 | contig 11584 bp, 14 predicted proteins | sample AOAMet_48_BLW_10_2_FD_188232 | JGI IMG/M metagenome (GOLD analysis project Ga0208972, IMG submission 188232) | Ammonia-oxidizing marine microbial communities from Monterey Bay, California, USA - CAN11_48_BLW_10 (SPAdes) | ecosystem: Environmental > Aquatic > Marine > Intertidal zone | place...
TGTAGGTGTGTTACTCGCTTTACTCGTGCCACTCGGACGCACCTGCTTCAGGTTTGCTTGCAAATGGCTGCACCATTTTGTCGCAAACGAATCCTTACGCGTCACGCCGCTTAACAAAGTGTTATGTGCCACAGGTTCTAGTATTCATAGAGGAGGATTATGAAAAAAACTGTACGTCAACATTCTATATTTATGGTGTTAGTCGCTTCCATAGCCTTTTCAAGCTTTGTGAACGCTAGCGAAGCCACGCTAAACAAAAATGTGCAGTCCTTAGAAGCAATTGTAACAAGTTATTACAACGTAGTATCTGGCCCTAAAGGATTCAAATACGACGCTAAGGCTGATAATTTCTTACATGCGCCTGAGGCGATGATTACCCGTTTCAATGAGAACAACGACTTTCAGCGTCATGATTTGCCGAAGGAGCAAGAGTCTTTACGAGAACCTTATGTGGAGGGATTCTATGAAGTTGAAATACATCGAATAACGGAAGAATATGAAAATGTAGCGCATGTATGGAGTACCTACGAAATGCGAAACTCTCCAGAATCGACGCCATTTATGAGAGGCGTTAACAGCATCTCCTTCTATTTCAATAGTGGCCGATGGTTTATTTCTTCATGGAGCACGCAATATGAGGGGGCAAATAAAATACCTGCGAAATACCTCCCACAAAACCAGCTCACAAGTCAGTTCAGCGAAACGCCGACAGCGCTCACTGACTGAGGTGTAAAAGCATAGCTATGAGATATAGTTGGCTTTTTATATGTTCCTAATTTTGGCTAGATGTAAAGATTCGATATGGATTTTAGTAATCTCACGGATGGCAAAATTCTATTGATAAGCGGCGGAATAATTGTTCTTTTTGGATGCGGAATATTATTACCGAATCTTGCTAGTCAGGAAAACGTCGATAAAGATAAAATGCAAAGGGTGCTTGTTGTCGGGTTGGTAATAGTTATGTCCGGCGTGGTCCAATTAGCCCGTCATTTATTATAATAGCTATTGTAACCAGCGGCGCGTACAACAAGACAAACCACAATCGACCACAAATTAATGTGGGCTGGACTTCGCTATCGCTCAGCCTGTGTTTGCGGCGTTAGGTTTACAGGGATTTATGGAAGTATCAGGATGAAATCGAGCAATAAAAAACTACTTATTTGCTTATTAATTACTGTTGCTTTTATCACTTCTGGAGCCATTTTTTTTAAGATAGCGAGAGATGAAGTTTTCTATCTTTGTGGTAATTTTTCGGCCGGTGTAATGAAATCAAGTGTAGTTAGGCAACTTGATACAGCTAACCGTTCCAGCTACACGCATTCTGTTCATGAAAGTGGTTCAACTATTGTGTTTAGTAGTAGACTCTATTTTGTCCCCAATCAATGTGTTATCGAATTTGATAAAAGTGAAAAAGTTGTCCTTGCTGGTTTTAAGTAAACCTAACAAGGCGCTCAAGAACGGACAAAAAACAGTTGGCTTTTGTTCACTACGTTCACTATTTTAGCCAACAATTTTTGTCCGCTTAAGTGGGCGTTAGGGGTCTAGGTTAATGTCTTCGGTTGCTGCACAGATTTTTGCATTACTTATATTCGTAGTAGTGCTATTTCAGCTAGCACTTATGCTAGGTGCGCCCTGGGGAAATGTTGCAATGGGTGGCCGGTTTCCTGGCAAGTTTCCGCCGATAATGCGAATAGCAGCATTAATTCAAGGACTCGTCCTAGGTGTTATCGGCTTCATAGTCCTAATTAGAGGCCAAGTGCTAAACTCGAACTTGTACGAAATAACCGAAATTGCTATTTGGGTGGTCGTGGCGCTCATGGGTCTGTCACTTGTTATGAATCTTGTCACTCCAAGCAGATGGGAAAGAATCATATGGGCGCCCGTTGTAGTAGTCCTTTTCACATGTTCAGTAGTCGTTGCGCTATCGTAAATTCTACGCCTAACATAAAGTTTAAGCCGCTGCCTTGCGGTCGCTCGGACGTGCCATTCCGGAATCCGTTTGCGCATGGCTTCGCCATTTGCTTGCAAACTGCGCCTTTCGTGTCACGCCGCTAAACTGGGTGTTATGTGGCACGTTACGTCTGCAGTCGACCCTTAACCGCTATTTCTCGAGAACTAGCTTCGCGCGTCTTCGGATGCACGAAGAGGCGAAAGTTGAAATCGATTAGCGACCCGATACTGGGAAGAAATTGCTTCGATGACCTAACCAAGAAAAGGCGATGGTCGCTAGCATGATGCAGGCCAATAGTTGTGAATAAACGGCACCAGATCCCGACGACACCAATAAGGGCCCTGCAAATAACGGCCCAAGCGCGCCACCTAATGACTGAGCAAGAGGCACGAGTGCGAGTAACCTACCGGTTTGGTCGTATGAGCGCACAATATTCATGGTGTAGGGGAGGCTAAAATTCCAAACCGCACAGAAAAGAACAACTGCGATAGCGAATCCTATAGGACCCGGAGTGCTTACAAGGGTAGCGACGTAGATTAGGCATCCAACAAGCAATATAACCATCGCCTGCCAAACAGAAACTCGAGTATGAACGATAGCAGCTGCGACTGAACCGCCAAGCCCCAGCACTAGACCTAACGTTACTGCCACACCGACGTCAATTGTCTCAATACCGGCGCTGTTGCCAAGTATCTCGAGAAAAGCCCAGTTACTCGTTAAACCGATAAAATAGACCACCATGGCAATCAGAGATAACCAGGCTGCAGGGTTGAAATTCGAATGTCCGGTATGAAGTGGAATGCTATTCGTTGGTGAACGATTTGGAATCATTGGGAGCAACAACACCGACACTCCAACTAGAATAACTAAGAAACCAATGACACCTTGGTAACCCCAATTTGGGGATAGCACTGCAGGAATCATGAGCGTACATAGTCCTGCAATCAATACCATTGCGCAGATGCTAATGCTGAATGCCCGAGTAGGGTTTGGCATTGATGCTAATCCAAGCATGACCGGTGCTCCGGTGATGGAGCATCCGGCACTAGCTACACTCATGCCGACAATCAATGTGGCGAAATCGCCAGCAAAGAAACAGATGATCAAACCGAGCAATCCGACAACAACACCGAAGGTAATCGAGTGGCGCCAGAGAATTCGATTTACCCAAAAATAAGAAGATCCCAAAAAGATACAGGACGAAAAGAAGCTGCTCGACAACAGGATCCCAAGTTGTTGCTCATCAAAGCCGAACGTATCCTTGAGAACACCCACAAACACGGGTTGAATGTTGAACAAGAGCGTACTCATAGCGCTTATGTAGCTCAGCGCTGTGAGCTTCAATCGATTACCAGGTATTATTCCCGCAGTAGAAACATTCCGCATCATCCTGTGCTCTGTCGAGTTTTCTCCCGCAAAGTCGAGTCCGCATCTTGCTGCAATACCACACTCAATAGTTGGCGAGCCATCTTCCGAAGCTGGTAGTCGTTGATTACATTAAAGTTGGAATGTAGCCAAATGCCGTCGATCGTGGACATGATGAGGGTTGCCAAGGTTTTAGCTTCTGTAAGTGGGATGTCGTTGGCGCGATTGATAGCTTGGGTAAGTAGACTAAGCAGGGGCTTGTAACCGCTCCGGAGCTTTTCTCTTAACTCGGGCGTACTGCTCATAAAACTCCACAAGCCGATAGAGAATTGACCATCGTCGTCAGGATCCTGTCCGATCCCGCCAGGTAACAGAGACTTAACTACAAGTTCTAACCGATCTTTCTCGCTGACCTGAATTTGGTCTGCGGTCATCTGCAAACGAACTCGAATTTTTTCCATATGCCATTCGAATACGTAGGTGAGCAGTTCTTCCTGGTTGCTAAAGTAATGCGCGATGACTCCGGTGCTAAAACCGCCGCGCCGACAGATACCTCGCACAGTGGCTTTACTAATTCCCTCCGCAGCGATGAGTTTCATGACGACATTGGCAATTTCTTCACGGCGCTGATCATGATTGATTATCTTTGGCATGACTATTATATTACATCTGTCGTATTATAAAAAACAAGCGAATTGCGACCCTATTAAGCAGGAACTAGTCATGGACAGTGCGCAGAAACTCGATGTAATTCTCGAACAACTGAAAGGGGTCTCTGAGACCAAGCCCGCGGATGCACGAATGCTCGACCCAAGCTACTACCACTCTGACGAACTCTTTGAGTTAGAAAAAGAACGCATTTTCTCCAAAGAATGGATTTGTTTGGCGCGTATCGAGCAAATAGACAAGCCAGGCGATTTCGTCACGGTACGATTGTTGGATGAGCCTATTGTCATCGTGCGCCAAGAAGACGGCAGCGTAAAGGCGCTGTCAAACGTATGTCGCCATCGCTACTACCCCGTCGCAGAAGGACAAGGTAGCACTCGCTTTTTCGCGTGTCCGTACCACAAATGGACATACAAACTAGATGGTACTCTCAAGGGAGCACCGGGGATGAACAATTCATCCTTTGATCTATCGAACTGCCGCTTACCAGAGCTACCGACTGAAGTCTGGATGGGTTTTGTCTTTGTAAACCTAGATTTAAACGCAGAACCCCTTGCGCCACGATTGTCATCGCTGACAGAACGGGTAGCCAGTTACCATCTTGATCAATGGAAGGCCCCCTGCATATTTGATGAGCGGTGGAATGGTAACTGGAAACTAGCATGTGAGAACGCTTTAGACAGTTACCATCATATGGGGCTACATGAGCATAGCGTTCAGGTGACCATGCCTGGACTCGGAACAGAATTTGTCGAAGCGTATAAAGCGTGGAATTATCACCGAACACCCTTTAATGAAAAGGGAGTCAACCAGGCCAACGAGCAAGCGCCGGAAGTAGTTGCTCGACTGGAACCGCGCGATGCTTCAGCGATGAACGCCATCTTTGTGTATCCCAATTTGGTTATACCGCTCCTACCCTTCGGCGCAAACTGGCTGTCGTTTGTCCCTGAGTCGATTGATCGAACCTGGGTATTTACCGGCATGGCTATGGACAAAAGCATCTTGGATCCCATTGACGATCACGTGGCGCTCGGTGTCGCGATACAAAAATCACTCGCTGGCATCAACCTAGAGGACTCATTGGGCACTTCAGAGCTACAGCGAACTACGCGATCAGCTTTTATTGAGCGAGGGGCGATTTGCGAAAAAGAACTGGGCGTTTTCCATTTCTACAAATACTTAGCTCGTCGCCTAACCTCTTGAGGTGGGGTCCCACATGGCGACTTGATTCGGCCGAAAATGAGCGTTGCGAACGTCGACTTGTAGCCGATAGTTGCCATTTTTCAGCCTAAACGTCGGTAAAGATAAAATGCAAATGGTGCTTATTATCGAGTCGGTAATAGTTCTGTCTGGCGTGGTCCAATTAGCCCGTCATTTATTATAATAGCTATTGTAACCAGCGGCGCGTATAACAAGGCAAACCACAATCACCCACAAAGTAACGTGGGCTGGACTTCGCTATCGCTCAGCCTGTGTTTGCGGCGTTAGGCGAATGAGGAATCAAAGTGCTTAGATTCTTAACCTATTTATTATCGTTACTTTTGTCTGTGAACGTGTTTGCTACGCCACAAAGATCAGACTACTTGATGTATCAAGGAGAAAAGTATCGCCTCCATACCAATCCGCTCGAAGAGCTTTTTTTTGTGAAGAAAGAGCTAAGGCCTGAAACAAAAGTCAGATCTAGCGGAAACTGGCGTGGATACATCGCCACATTTTCAATAAATGAAGATTATTTAGTTGTTAGCGATATTACCATCGCCAAACGTGATCCAAACAAAAAGCATAGCTACTTAAGGGAATCAGTGTTTTTAAAGACATTCCCAAATGAATCTGATCGCAAAATGGATTGGTTTACAGGTTTGCTAGTTGTTCCGCTCGGTAAGCGAACTAGATATGTGCACCTGTCATATGCTTCCCAATACGAAAACTACCTGCTAATTCGTATAAAGGATGGGTTAGTGTTGGAGTCTGATGAAATGAATCTCGAGGAATACATGGCATTTAAAGTGCGACAGTTCGAGGCATTTAAAGCCACTCCTGCGTATGAGGCGCGATACAAAGTATTAAGTAAAATTAGCGATCATGCAGATGACTTTGATTTAGAAGGGTTCATATTTAAAATGGGAGGGTTTACCCAAAATATAGACATCCCGTTTAAATCGCCTAACAAGTCAAGCAACTAAGGTGCTGCAAGCAGCGCCGATTCTTGAGGCTTGAGATGCTTTATGAGTAATTAATTTTGCAAACTTGGTCATTGTTCCCGTATCGGTTTTAGTTAACGTCATATCAATATATGTGGGTTTCAATTAGCATCTCTCCACCACTTACAGTTGTATTACTTTTGAAATGGCTCAGTTCAAAAATCACATAACAATTTTAGGCAAAGAACGACCGGAGGCGTTAGCCTGCTTGGTTGCGTATGAGTAAGGTCACTCTCTCTGGGCACATAGAAGTACCAGCGGTTGAGCTGGCCAAGATTACGGTGGCGCTAGAAAAACATATGGCGCTTACAAGGGAAGAGCCAGGATGTATAGTCTTTGAGGTCGTTCAAGATTCAGAAGAACCGACTATGTTCTCAGTGTATGAAGAGTTTGTGGATCAGGCAGCGTTCGATTCACATCAGAATCGTGTGCTTGCTTCTTCTTGGAGCGAAGCAACAAAAAACGTCGTACGTCACTATAAGGTAACTGTTGAAGAAAGCATCTAGCATGTGGTTAAAGTACTGCGCTTCGCTCATTCCGGGGCGTGGTCTCTACACCTCAATGCGCGTGCCTTCTGTATTGTTTTAGCTGCTATCTATATCACTATTTAAGTCAGCGACCGATCGTCTGAACTGCGCCAAGTTAGCTCGAAGCGACCAGGACCACAATTTGGAAAAAGAATTCAACAGCATCATCAACGCCGGGTACGAACCATACGCTTAGGGCGGTGACTGCTACAACACCGGCTATTCGTGCATACAAATTTTTCATTATTGCGCTCCCTCTGTCATTCTTGGCGCGGCTTCAAACAGCCACAGATCACCTGAATCGATGACTGCCGGTGTCGCCGCTGACCCGTACTTATCGTTCATTAGCGTGGTTAGCGCTTCGAGTCCTGCGCCACTTTTGATGCGAACCAACTGACGCTCATAGCGCACCCCAGCAATACGCACGATAGCGCGACCATCTTGCTCAGCCTGGCCCGGCCAACTCTTCCAAAGTTTGCCAACCATGCTGTTCATATATCCCGACCAAACGTATATTTTTCCGTCGACAGATGCGGTCCAAATTCGTCGAGACTGTTCTGGGACGAGCAATTGCAACTCGAGCGTGTCGATGTCGTTGATAAAGCTCCAGTCTGGTTCGTCGCCACGATAAAGTTCGCCTGAGACTAATGCGCCGCCAGAGAAAACTCGATTCGGACCATCCGCAGAGCGTTGCTTATAGGCTGAGGTAATTATGGCGGTGGTAAGTATCAACAATAACCACAAGCCGATAACGCCTGCTTTTTTCAGTAAAATCATATGTTCTCTCGATGTTTATTTATCAATGTGTTCGGCGGTTTGGTAAAAGTTCGTTCAATGCTCAGACACAAAAGTTCAATCACCATGCGTCCGCGCGTACGACCCCTAGGGCACCAAAGGCAAGTCGGTCAGCAAAGCACCATCCTAAATTAAAGGCAGCGAATAATAGGCATCCGCTTGAACAGCGTCAACTTATCTGAGCAACATAATTAGAACGCTAGATACAACTCCAAAGCGGGTATTGTGATTTGCCTTTATAATTGGACACGAACTGTCTGCAGGGAATTCGCAGGGAGGCTTATTTCCGCCGACTGCTCACCGATTACCAGCTGATAACTGATCGGATTTTTGGTGGTATTCAACATCTGCACACTTAGCAGGTTGTCATTACTAATTGTCGCGCTGGTATGTAATGCATCGTCGCCCAGGTTTTCTAAATGTTTGATCGCCTGCACCGCTTTGTCGCCCGGGCGGATGGTTCTGCTAAATTGCGCCAGTATATGGTAGATCGGCGTGTAGTAAATCTCACCTGTTTCGACATTGATCATAATCGGCGCACCGCAAAAATTTCCTGCATGATTGGGCCCGCCGTTGTGATCTAGCACCGCGTTCCAATCAACCCAGCCTTCCATCCAGTGATTCAAGCTAACGATGATATTTCGGGCATAGCGGTGAACTGGCGTGTAAATGGGATGATCGTGATTATTGGGCGCCCAGGTTGCCGTGTAAGCCCAATCGGTGGCGTTATCATTCCACCAGAAGTCATCATTACCAAACCAGTCCGATTCCTGAAATCGCTCTGGATCTAAAATAGCTTCCGGAGCAGGTTTACCAAGATCATCGATAGTCCCTTCCGTATGGATAATGGCGAAACCAGGATGTTTTTCATGAACTCGTTCAAAGACATCTTCGTAAACTTTCACCGTACTTGAATACCAGTGAACGGCCATACCGTAAACATAAGCTGCGGTTTCAGGGTCACCGATAATCACGTCGGACCAATGCTCCAGGTGATCGCGGTTTTGATCGTAGATCAGTATTCGGGTATCGCTATGTCTGCTTTCACGCAGTTTGGGCCCAAGTTGGCGCTTAATAAACTCGTTTTGAGTTCCTGCGGTGAAGTGCATACTCTCCCAATTACCGCTGTTGCCGTGTGGTTCGTTAACCGGCGTCAGAGCCCAGATATCAATACCAGCAGCCTGATAGGCATCCAGATATTTCACCAGATAGTCAGCATAGGTGGAAACATATTCCGGTTTCAGTACACCACCGGTTCCCTGCCAGTTATTCTCTTCAGAGCCCCGTATAAACCAGGTCTCGATGTCTTTCATCCATGGAGGCGCAGTCCAGGCCGAGGCAATAATCCGCAGGGTCTTGTCGTCCTGACTTTCCTTGATTGCAAGCGCCTCTTGGATCATTGGCAACAGATCGAATGACTCGTCTCTTATTCCAGGGTACTGTTCCCGGGAAAAACCGTCGTGATCGTGATTGATGTTGAAATGTTTGAGTGCCGCATCCCCCTCGACTTCCGCATGTGAATGCTTCCCTTCGACAGAAAAATCGGTTGAGCCTATCGTAGTTCTGGTTAGCGAAAAATCTGCTCCCGTTTCGGCATACAGTTTTTCCATGACTTCACGTCGACTGTCCGGATCAAGATGAGCCAGGACATAAGCAGTCGACTCCGTAAAAGAAGTTCCGATACCGGAAATTGTCTGTTTGATGATGTTCGGCCGGATAACGACTCTGGTACCAGCACTGTGCCCGGCGGAAAACGGCTGGTTTTGTAACACGGACATCTTGTTACCTGCCTCGCTGGTAAGCAGGATTTCTGTTGTCGAGGTTAAACCGAAATTTTTCCCATTGTGCTTCTGTGTTTTTTCTTCTCCGAGATTCTGCGAGCTGCAGGAAGTTAACATCGCCGAAGATATTGCAATTGTCGTCAGCAGTATCGTTCTGATTTTCATGAGTTTGATTTCTGGGGCATTGTTAATAGATGTTTTTTCGAGATGCTAGCACGGTCCTCAACTCACAGCTCAATAGCAGCAAGCTGGTAAATCTCACCTGGTGGCCGGAAATTTGATCTGAGGCGATTAAACAGTTGAGGCCCTTAGTGCTCTACTTCGACGATGGCTTCGATTTCGACAGGTATACCCATCGGAAGGCTTGCCATGCCTACAGCTGACCGAGCGTGCTTGCCCTTTTCTCCGAACACCTCGACCATTAAATCGCTGTAGCCATTGATCACCTTCGGCTGCTCGGTAAAACTTGGATCTGAATTAACCATGCCGAAAACGCGAACAATGCGCTTTACTTTATTCAAACTACCAATTGATTTTTTCAACATTGCCAAGTGTTGTATCGCTGTAAGTCTAGCCGCCGCGTAGCCGTCTTCAATGGAGATGTCATCGCCTAATCGCCCTGTGATTACTGTGCCGTCTGGAAGTATCGGTCCGGTACCTGACAGAAAAACAAGATCACCTGAACGTACCGCAGGCACATAATTACCGATAGGTTCTGCCAAAGCGGGCAGTTCGATCTTGAGCGAAATTAACTTGGTTTCTGGTAAAACTTGGTCCTCAGATTTGATGTCTGCCGCCCGCAAGAAGGGGCTCAACAACACTAGTGCGATCAATAAAATTCTCTTGCCAATCATCAGATGATGCTCCTTACTTGTAATTCACTGGGTTAAATGTGCTAGTGTAAGTTGACCCCTGCTTTCTATCATCACATTGTAATTAAATTCATTACTCAGCTTGTTATACTGTTTGCCTGACGCTCTGTAGAACTTCACCCAGCTTCAATGAAATAGTTAGACAGAATACCCGCGGTATTGCGAGCAGTGCTACTAACGCCTAGATAGTTTTTTCAAGGATGGCAACGTTGGTAATGCCATGACATTTAGAAAGATTGTAAGTGATGCTTGGCCGGATATTTACTATTCAAGCCCTACTTTAATAATCCAAAAGGCATTGTGTTACTCCCCGCGAGTAAAAAAAGATTCAACTACCTGAAAATACCACTGTCTTGTTACCATTTAAAAACACGCGCCTTTCGATATGGTATTTTACTGCTCTAGCCAAAGCCATACACTCATTATCACGGCCCACACCTATCAGTTGATCTGGCCCATAATTATGGTCAACTCTAGTTAACATCTGTTCAATGATTGGTCCTTCATCGAGATCAGAGGTGACATAGTGAGCCGTTGCTCCGATCACTTTCACTCCACGATCAAAGGCCTGATGATATGGTTTGGCACCCTTGAATCCGGGTAAAAACGAGTGATGAATGTTAATACACTGGCCGGCTAGTTGTTCAGTTAAATCATTCGATAGTATCTGCATATAGCGAGCTAGAATGATTAGCTCAGAGTCAGTGTCATCAATAATCTCTAGCAAGCGTTGCTCTTGTTGTGACTTGGTCTTTGCGGTAATTGGTAAGTGAATAAAGCGTATGCCTTCTCGTTCAACCATGGGTCGCAGGTCTTGATGATTGGAGACGACCGCAGTGATTTCCATGTTCATCTCGCCTTTTTGTTTTCGATAAAGAAGATCATTAAGGCAGTGATCATACTTGGATACGAGAATAATCGTTTTTACTGCTAATGAGGGCTTATGGAACTTCCACTCCATGCCAAAATCTTGGGCAATGGTAGAAAACTCTTCGGTAATCACATCAATGTTAGGAGACTTGCTCTGACGTCGAAAGACAGCACGCATAAAAAATTTGTTAGTTGACTCATCATCAAATTGCTCAAGGGCGCAAATATAGCAGTCTCTTTCGGCCAGAAAACTAGAGACCGCAGCAACCACGCCAGTGACGGCCCGGCAGGTACCGTTAAAAATAAAATTGTCGTTGTCTAATCTTAAGTCTGTCATGTCAAATAACCGTTGATAGAAGAGGCGCGCCAGTGTATCTCTTTGAACTTCAGTAATCTGTGGAACCCATAGGATACGAATGATCCTAGGTAGAGAGTATAGGGGAAATAACCCACATATTCCGAAGAACTGTCATGCATGGTGATTGCTGATATTCATTAAAATTTAGGGCGCATTGGCGTGGTAATTCTTGCTTGTTTATTCCGGGGATGTTTCAGG
>Ga0208972_1000770_pt1 | contig 11556 bp, 8 predicted proteins | sample AOAMet_48_BLW_10_2_FD_188232 | JGI IMG/M metagenome (GOLD analysis project Ga0208972, IMG submission 188232) | Ammonia-oxidizing marine microbial communities from Monterey Bay, California, USA - CAN11_48_BLW_10 (SPAdes) | ecosystem: Environmental > Aquatic > Marine > Intertidal zone | place...
AAGACTAAAGATAGCAGTAAAGCTACCCCGCCCAGAATCTGCATAGTACGATCAAAATTCATTGCTTATCCTAAGAATCAAGTCTGTATCCTTTACCCTCAAATTTGGTTTTTGTAACAACCTCAATATTTAAATGCTTATTAGCTATTATGGAATACTACCGAATCCTCCAGCATGGAGCCAAGGTCAATCTCAGAAGATAAGAGAACTTTAGATATCAAGTCGGCCTTGCCGCAAGTTACCTTGGAAGTATCCTTTAGAGTTGGCACTTGGTCCTGTTCCCTATGATTCAAAAATATCCGAAAATTCTAAAAAATCGCAAAAAATGTTTATCCTGATAATGCCGGCGCACCAAGGGATTCCGCATACAACGACAAAACAATCTTTAACTGCATATTTAGCTTACACTCCATTGCGCCAGTAAGTGGTTCGTACAACTGGAAGTATGACTCTGGAAAAGGTGAGGTCGAATAATACAAATAACAAGGGTAAGAAACCGACCAAAGCTGTCACTAACAATATATTTTAGGTGGGTGGACAGCGTTAATTTCGAATTTAAGAGCTACACCGGCACACTGTAGCTCTTAAAATAGCGGCTACCTATTATGGCTGGTCTGGCGTGTTTGAGTCATACAAGTCATCAAGAACCGTGCCTAACTTGATAGAAGGTCTAGCCTTCCACGCCTCTATGGGTTTGTTTGCACTTAATGCTTCTTCAGCTATCGCACTAATTTCTGCATCACTTCTAAATTTACATGTCTCTGGACTTGGTCCGTGCCCAAATCTATCTATGTAATCCTTTATCGGTTTTGACCAGACTTTTGCTGGGAAGGTGAGCTTTGCCATTACAAATGACCTAATATTGCAGAAAAGGAGGCAACAATATGCCAACCAACGAAGAAATCGTCCGCGAAGCGTGTCACGTAATTTGGACAGAAGGCCAGACAGATAAAGTCGCAGACTACTATGCTGAAGATTTTCAAGCCGACTATCCGATGACTAACTGGGGCGAGGGTTTAGAGGGTGTCCGAAATCTTGCAAAGGAAGTACGAATTGGACTGCCTGATTACCGCGAAGAAATTAAACTGCTACTCGATTCTGGAGATTACATCATTGTCGAACTTCTCATTCATGGAACTCACACCGGTCCCTTGGGGAACATGCCTCCTACAGGTAAGGCAGTATCATTCAGGGATGTCACCATCCTCAAGCTGCGCAATGGCAAAATCATTGAGCAACGCGGCCTAAGTGATCACTTGTCTCTGTTTCAGCAGCTCGGAGTCACTGCCATACCGCCAGCTTCATAGGCAAATGTAAATACTGTATGTTTTATTCCACTCACAAAGGTCTAGCGTAGAAATGCCAAACGATAAGAAGATTCCGCAGCTTTATAGTGGCGAGCGACAGCACGAAAATTTTTGTCGAATGGAGGATTTCTATCATACCGCGACGCTAAAAGCCGCGTCTCACATACGGCCATTTCCCAAAGGGAATGACTCTGTCCTTCCTGATACCTACCGGTTTGAGGGTGAAACACGAAAACTCTCCGACCTTATTCAGGCAACCGATACCTCTGCTCTCTTGGTTTTACAGGATGGAAAAATAAGATACGAACAGTATTTTTTGACAGGAGGTCCGCAGGTCCGCTGGACTTCCTGGTCGGTTGCGAAAAGTTTTATTTCAGCACTTGTTGGCATCGCGATCGACGAAGGTATTATCAGATCTGAAGACGATGCCATCAGCAATTATTTTGAAGCATTAAAAGGTTCGGCCTACGATGGCGTCTCCATAAAACATGTCTTGCAAATGTCATCTGGAGCAAGGTGGAATGAAGACTACAGTGACCCAACTTCCGACGTAAATCGCCTAGGGTTGGTCATGGCCGGTATACAAGGGCTTGATGAATTTGTTCATGCGATTCAACCTGAGGCTCCACCCGGCACGGTTTGTCGTTACAACTCAGCTGATACCCAGGCACTTGGCATGTTATTAAGAGGCGCAACCGGCAGGAACCTGACCGACTATATGCAAGAAAAGCTCATTGAGCCGCTGGGAATGGAAAGCCCGGGATATTGGTTGACCGATAAAAACGGTATCGAGTTAGTGTTAGCCGGACTTAATCTCACCGCGCGGGACTTTGCCAAAATTGGAGAATTATTCCGAAACAACGGTCAGGTAGACGGTAAACGAATCGTCTCTGAACAGTGGGTTAGGAAATCCGTGGCGGCCTCTGAACCCCACTTAGTACCCGGTAACGTAATCGTTGGCGGCCATAAATTCGGTTTCGGCTACGGATATCAATGGTGGGTCCCTGAAGGCAGCGAGGGAGAGTACTCCGCTATTGGTGTCTATAATCAATTCGTTTACGTTCATCCCGGAAATCGATCAGTGATTGTTAAGCTATCTGCAAACCCGAATTATGGGCTTTCTGAAAAAGAGTCAGACAACAAAGACGAAGAAAACATGGCAATGCTACAAGCGATTTCTAATAATCTTTAGCCTACAAAGAAATCAGGTTCAGTTGGACAATCGAAGACCTTAGGGGACAGCACCAAGCGCCAGGTCCAAAGGATACTTCGAAAGTGTTTTGCGGCAAGGCTCACTTGATCTCTAAAGTTCTCGAAGATAAGGCAAAAAACCCCATATTCCGAAGAACTGCCATGTATGGTAGTTACTGATATTCAGTCAAATTAAGGGCTCAGTGGAGTGCTAGAATTACACCTCTAAATGCTTGAGTGGGTCGGAATTTAAAGATGCTATTGTGCCAGTGAAACCGGATGGGGAATGGCAAATGGAAAAACTAAAAGTACTGACGGCAAACCGAATACACACGATGGATCAAGGTCGGCCATATGCGAGTGCGGTCGCGGTCGCAGAGGGCAGGGTTGTATCTGTTGGCACACTTGAATCCTTGCAACCGTGGTTGCGCCGCATACCCCATGAAATTGACGATACCTTCAAGGATCACATCATTCTCCCTGGGTTCATCGACCCGCATACTCACCTGCGCCTGTCTGGCACATACATGGGCTTAAATTATGTGGGGCCGATTGATTCGACCGATCCACAAGGTAGATTGGTATCTAGCCTGGCAGACCGCAATGCGGTGATTGCGCGTCTTAAATTACTCGTCGACAGCCGTAACGATAGCGGAACTTCGGAGGACAATCATCCTCTGGTCGCATGGGGCTATGATCCTGGGATGCAGGGTGGTCACCTTGATCGGAAAATGCTGGATGCGATATCGACCGAAGTTCCTATATGGGTGATGGCATATGCACCCCATATTATTTATACAAATACGCCGATGATTGATCAAATTGGTGTTGATGTGGACAGCAGAATTCACGGGTTAGGGCGATACCCTGATGGTTCCTTGAATGGTTGGTTTATTGAAACAGCAGCGACTGCGGTTGCATCACGTCCGGTGCGGGATCAGCTTTACGCTAACGGATTTGGTCGGGATGCATTGGCGTTGCAGGGGCAGGTTGCGGTCAATAGTGGAGTGACCACAACCGCTGATATGATATATGGAATCCAGTCATTCGATACAGAGTGGGATGACCACGCAGAAGCAATCGCCAACGGAATGCTGCCACTACGTATGTTTTTGGTTCCGTTTGAGCCGACTTTACGCAAGCGATATGGAGATGATTTCCTTAGTTTCTATCAAGCTATGGCCGCAAAATCGACGGATCGATTGGCAGTGCATGGTGTCAAATATGTTAATGACGGATCTTATCCATCAATGACACTGCGCTTGAACTTCCCCGGCTATCTTGACGGTGAAGAAGGTCTCGCTGGCGAGATTCCCTGGCAGGATATGTTCGATCGTATGTTGCCATTCTGGAACAACGGTATCCAGATTCATTCTCATGCGAATGGCGATGAAACGGTCGATATGACACTTGACACTCTGGCTGCCCTGCAAAATGCTTCGCCACGTTTTGACCACCGATTCACGATTGAGCATTACTGTATCAGCACTCCGGCGCAAGCGCGGCGCCTTGCAGCACTTGGAGGTGTGGCGAGCGTAAATCCGTATTTTGTGCATTATCGCAGTCAGTTACATGCTGACCAGGGGTTTGGTCCAGATCGGTCCGAAGCCACGGCAAGGCTGGGTTCTTTGGTTCGTAGTGGTGCCACTTTTGCGTTGCACTCAGACTATAATCTGGTTGTTGCGCCGATGCATCCGCTGACGGCTGCTTGGATTGCAGTTAACAGGCTTGCTGCCGATGGAACGACCGTCGTAGCGCCAGGCGAGAGAATCTCGGTGGATCAGGCGTTACGTGCCATTACCATCGATGCTGCTTTTGTTTTGAACCAAGATCATTGTCTCGGCAGCATTGAAGTAGGAAAACATGCGGATTTTGTCATTCTTGATGATGATCCCTATGAAGTGGATCCGATGAAAATCAAGGACATCAATATTCGCGGCACTATTTTAGCGGGGGAGTTTTATGCCGCTAAAACATAATATACCGAGACCACGTTCTGAGAGTGATGAGCAGGCATTGTCGATGGCATGGGAACGGCTGCTATACACACTGGGTAGCCCTCCGGTTGATGAGGCCAGTCTTGATAAACCGATTCATTCCATGCAACGAAGTCAAGGTCGCGCTCAGATCCCAGTGACCGTTCTTAGCGGCTTTCTAGGTGCTGGGAAAACGACACTTTTGTGCAAGCTTCTTACCGAATCCAAGCACAACATACTGGCCATTGTGAATGATATTTCTGCCGTCAACATTGACGCAGCACTGATTCGCTCCTCTTCTGCTGAAACCATCCAATTAGAAAACGGTTGCGCCTGCTGTGTGCTAAATAGCGATCTGCAGTATGCGCTTGCGGAGATAGGTGCGAGGGAACTCACTCCTGACGCGATTGTTATTGAAGCGAGTGGGCTTAGTGATCCTATGGGTATAGCGCAGGCAGTTGCGAACAACGATACTACAGTGCTCGATGGGGTTATTACGCTGCTGGACGCAAGAACCATGCATGAGTATCTTGATGATCCTTTGTCTGCGCCATTGTTGCGGCGTCAGCTTTGTGCCGCTCACCTGGTTTGTCTGAGTAAAACCAGGGAGACTGATGATGTCAGCGCTATGCAAAGAGCGATAAGTACGATTGCTCCGGGACGAGCAGTCATTGCCCTAAATACCATGGACGCTGAGTTAGCTGAGATTGTGCTTGGAGCCTTGATGCGAGGGGCGCGTCCTGAGCCCTTAGAAATGCACCATGACTACGCCGGGTTCAAGACGATTGTTGTTGAGTTGCCTGAAGCTCCGAGCGCTGATGCTTTTTTCGCGCTGCTGGAGAGAATTCCCGATTCGGTATATCGAATGAAAGGATGGGTGACGCTTAAGCAAAGAGGGGCGTTAGCTCGCTACGAAGTTCAAGCCGCTGGGCCCAGATGGCGCGTCAATGCTAGTGCCGTTGCGCCGGACCTGAAGCAATTGGTTGTCATCGGTAGACACGACAGTGAGGCGTTTACGGAATTTTGTGAGTCGCTACTTGCGTTGCAGCAGCTAGGCTAATACGAATGCATGGATGATGGTCTGCAAAAGTTGCTGACCTCGCATAGCGAAAGTAGCTTACGCAATTTAGCCTAAGCGAGCGGCCTTGCCCCAGTCGCGGTCTAATCTTTTAACACCGTTGTGGTGAATCACAATCATCGCAGGCACCACAAACAAGATAAGAATACTGGCAAACAGGATGCCGGTGGCCAGGCTGATCGCAAGCGGAACAATAAATTGGGCCGACGTGCTTGTCTCAAAGATCAAAGGCATTAGACCCAGCGACGTCGTCGCGGTGGTCAGAAAAATAGGTCTAAACCTGCGTTCAGCCGCTTTCAAAACTGCTTCCTCGCAGCTGTAGTTTCCTTCCTTCATGAACCGATTGTATTTGTCCATGAGTATCAGCGAGTCGTTTACGACCACACCGGCAAGTGCGACCACACCAAATAGCGAGTAGAAAGACAAATCGTAGCCTAGGATGAAATGCCCGATAAACGCGCCGGCCGCGCCGAATGGAATTCCGGCGAGTATGATTAGGGGTTGGCTGTAACTTCGAAGTAAGGACGCTAACAACGCATAAATTATCAGCATGGCAAGCAACGCGAGTCTTCCCAGCGAGGCCAGACTTTCCCTTTCATCTCCCCGAAAACCTGCTTCACTAATCTGCAGACCGATATATTTATCTTTTAATGCGGGCAAGATAGTCGTTGTCAGCTCATTTTCGATATCCTCAGGCATCATCGATGCTCGATCCACTCGACCGCTGACTGTCACAATTCTTCGGCCATTGACACGCTCGATACTCGAGTAACTTCGGTTTTCGGTGACTGTAGCCAATGCCGTCAGGGGCGCTTCAGTGCCGTCTGCCAGCCTTATTCTAACGTCGAAAAAATTGACTATGCTCTGCCTCTCGTCTTCCGGAAACCTCACCATCACTCGCAGTTCCTCTCGCCCCCGCTGAATCCTTTGCACCTCCTCACCATAAAAGATCTGTCTTAACTGTATCGCCACATCGGCCGGCGATAGCCCGGCGGCAAGCCCAGCGGGTGTCAATTCAATGTCATACTGTCTTTTCCCCAGTGTGTTGGAGTCCTGGATCTCATACATCGCTGGAAACTCTTCGTACACTGCCTTTAGCTCTTCGACAGCTTGACTGAGAATTACGTCCTCCTGATGCGTCAGTTCAAAAGCGATATCAGATGGATTACCGAAGAACTGAGATACATAGTTCAGTTTCTCGACCCCTGGAATTTGTCCTACTTCATTACGCCATAAACGCTCTAACTCATCGGCAGACAGCTTTCTTAAAGGTTCAGGATTAAGACGAATCTGTATAGAAGCAAGGTGATTCGCCGTGGTCACCCGTCCCCCACCAAACGGGCCCCCTCCTGTTGAGGTCTGACCACCGACCGTCATGCTGACCGATTTGAACGAGCTCCCTTGCGCGTTTTCGTTCACGCGCTCCGCTGCTGAAACCAGCTTTTCTGCAGCTGCCTGCGTAACCTCAAAAGGCGTTCCTATGGGAAACGCAAGGTTCGCTGAAATACGCGTCGACTCGATACTCGGCAGAAATTCGAACCGCACAACTTTGAACGCCACTAGGCTCATGGCAAGCGCAAAAAATAGGATCGAAGCGGTGATAGTTGTTTTTCTGTATCGAATAGCGTTCTGGACCTGGGGCATAACCACTTTTTCACGAAATGTCGCCAGACCTTGCGAGACTGCCTGCTGAATGCTGTCCAGGGGCCAACGACTCCAACTGGAACCGTGGGTCAAGTGGGCCGGCAGTATCAAAAAAGCTTCAATTAACGACATTAGCAATACCGTTATCACAACGATCGGCACCGCCTGATAGAACTGGCTCAAAAACCCAGAGACAAATCCCAACGGCGCAAAGGCCGCCATTGTCGTCAGCACACCTACCGTAACAGGCGCTGCCACACCGCTGATGCCCTTGCGCGCCGCTTCAATGCCTTTCAGACCGGCTTCCTGTTCCGCAATGATGTTTTCTCCAACCACGACGGCATCGTCCACAACGATACCAAGCACAATCACCAATGCCAGAAGCGTAAAGAACGTGAAATTGACACCAAAGAAGTCAAAGAAAATAAACGCGCCGAAAAACGTAATTGGCACGCCCATGGCGACCCAGGTAGCGAGTCGCAAATCCAGCATAAGCACCAAAAAAAGGAAGACCAAGATAAAACCCAGTATGCCGTTTCGGATCATGATGCTCAGGTAATTCTTCGTGGTCTCGGTGGCATCATCCCAGATATCAATTTCTATCCCCCTGGGCGGCGAGTAACCCGCAAGCCGTGCACGTACATCACGCGCAATAGCGATAGCATCTTCAGAGTCTGATTTCTGAATCTTGATGAACAGGCTCTTTTTGCCATTGAATTCATGGATCAATTCATCTTCTGTAAATCCATCCTTTATCTGAGCAATGTCCTTCAATCTGAGTAAGGACCCATTGGGTAACGCCTTAACAATAATGTCCTCGAACTCTTCACCGCTGTAACTCTTCTTGTTGGTACGTAACAGCAAGTCACCGGCTTTGGTGCGTATTTCACCCGATGATAAGTTGATCGAAGAATCTCTCACTGCACCGGCTACATCAATTATTGACAGACCATAACTTCGCAGATTCTCTTGTTTTACTTCGATAGAAATTTCGTAATCCTTTGCACCGAACAACGAAACAAGCGAGACAGAGGGTATCGACAATAACTCCTGCTCTATGAGTTCAGCACCCTGTCTGAGCTCTAAGTCCGACAGCTCCGAAGACACTGCGAGGGTCATGACTTCCCCTACGGTTTCTAGGCGGACAATGTCCGGCTCTTCCGCGCGCCTAGGCGGAAAGTCAGTTAGCCGTTCCACCGCCATTTCTATATCGTCTCTAACCTTCGTCTGGTCGACGGAGTCTTTCAGTTCCACGGAGACCGCGCCGGAATTCTCATAGGCGCGGGAAGTGACGCGTTTTACCCCATCTATCCCTATGACAGCTTCTTCAATTCTTCGCGTGATGCTCTCTTCTACCTCTGAAGGAGTCGCGCCAGGATACGGGACCGTAATATTTATTTGCCCTAGATCCAAAGTAGGGAACGTCTGGGAAGTAATGGACGAGGCGGAGACGAAACCTCCGATCAGCATGACGAACATCAGTACGTTTGCCGCAACAGGGTTACCCGCAAAGTACTCTTGGAACCTCCCAATCACAGGCGCTTTTGATTCACTCAGGTTTTTTTCCATCAGCCAGACTCAGCCTTCACCATCATACCTTCCTTGGCGCCGGGTACTCTGCCGAGCACCACCCCGTCACCGGAATCGAAACTTTCGACAATCACCCCTGAAGTCTGACGATTGATGAACCTGGGTTGCGAGCGTTTTAGCTTATTATCGCTAACGACCCACACTGACTCATTAATCTGTTCCGCGGCTTCCGGCAGAAGTATCGTGTTCTCAAGACGAGGGCCCTCGACAACGACGTTAAAAAACGAGCCAGGGTATACGTCGGTCGCGTTATCTAAAGCCAGATATATCTGTGCGAATCGCGTTCTCTCATCCAGAGTCGGTGACACTCTAGCGATAGTAGCCTGCAACTGGAAGTCGCCCAGGCTTAGGCTGGCCCGCCTGCCTATCGCTGGTTTCAAACTCAAAAGGTCCCTCGGCGAAATAGGCACTAACGCTTCAATGGACGCCACATCAAAGACTTCGCCAAACTTTTGGCCTTGATTCAGAAACTGGCCAACTTCCGCTTGGGAGTCGACGACTCTGCCGTCAAATGGCAGTGAAAAATCTGTGCGCATTAAATCCAACAGCGCGATCTGCTCACGCGCTGATGCAGCTGCAATCTGAGCCTTTGCCTGTTCCACCTGGGGCGTTTTGGCAACTAGCGGCGGCACATCCTTTTCCCCATGAAGAATGGCATAGTTTGCTATGGCCGCCTCACTCTCTGCCTTGACGAGTAGGTAGTTAGACTCCGCAGCAAGAAGATCTGCCTCAGCCTGAGCAACCGCCAACTCAAAGTCCTTCGGATCAATCCTCAGAAGGTTTTGACCTGCCTCAAAACTACCGCCTTTCCTAAATGTTTCAGAAACCCAGACAACGCGACCACTTAACTGCAACACGAGGTCAATCGAATTTCTCAAGACAACGGATCCTGTGCCTCTAACTTCCACAAAATGATCTTGAGGTTTTAACTTAGCCACTGAAACATAGACTGCTTCATTATCGTTCTGAGGTGCAATCGCGATAGCGCTGGCTTCAAGGAGTTCTTCTTCAGAGGGTGCTTGAGCGGAGTAGAAAGCGATCACAGCGACGACGCCAATGACCGCGATCTGAATAACCCCGATGGGAAGACGGTACAGTTTCATGCGTTTGAGTCCCTCTTATATCCGTGCTTGGTCCCTTTAAACCAAGAATTACACGGCGACCTCAATCATCCAGCTGTCGAAATCATCAGGACCCGCATTTATCTATAGTCTACACGAGTTATTTTCAGATTAGATCACTCATAGCTGATGTCTGGCATCGACCAGTTCTTGATTCTGGCGAGCGAAGGTCAATATACCCTGCTTTATGATGCAAAAGGTAGAAAGGCCCTATGAACTAACCGCCAAAAAGTCCTGTCATGATGTGCTCGAGTGATTGACGGTCGGTCGTCTCAATCATCAAATCCTTGAGCGCAGCCTTTGCTTCGGGCAGGTGGGAAGCTTGCTTACTGATTGCTTGCACCGCTGCTCTTCTTACAACAAGGGGTTCCGTAGGAGAGGTTCTCGTTTTGAGTAGCACAAGCTCTGTTGCTGTTAGGCTGCTTGCACCAAGACTATCGATAACGCTGCTCAAGACCTCAGGTCTGCTCTCACGGTGCAGACTATCGGATGTGTATTAGAATTTCCTTTGTGGCAAAACTTTGCCTAAGGGTGTAAAAAAGAGAATTTGAAGAAGGCTTGGAACAGATCCATCATCGTCCTTAGAACATCTTTAAATTACCAACGAGAGGGTCAATGGAACGCTGTTGTTGGGTAGGGAATATCTGGTTTGATGATGAGTGAAAAAATAGCAGAAAGGCGATCAACATTGAGTAACGATGACAATAGTAATTCGGTTCTTCGAATATTCTCTTATTTACCTAATCCAAGAGTTTGGAAGTCACTGATCACGGCCGGGCTCTGCGGGGTAGAGATTGAGCTACTTGGTGACAAGCCTTCTAACTTGCCTCACTGGTTGTGGGATTTCGACGCTAGGCCCTTATCAGAATCTGATAAGGCCGATAGTCCATACGCCCGTCAGAGTCGCCGAGGGTTCTCTGGTGAACTATATAAAACTGATCAGTTTCTGCAAGAACACCCCTTTGGTACAGTACCCGCTGGTTTTAGTCCCAGCGGGCTCGGTATCTTCGAGTCAAACAGCATTCTTCGAGCTGTGGCCAGAGCGGGCTCGTCTAATTTGAACCTATACGGTAAAGATGATTATCACGCCTCTCGAGTTGATAGCTTTCTCGATGCCAATCTCGTTTTTTCGCGAGAAGCTCAGGTTTACTTGCTTGGCATGAATGAACTGACGTTGGAAACCTATAATCGCATGCAAGCCGCCTATGAGTTTTATCTGTCTGGTATAGAAAATTGTCTGCAACAGGGCGACGGGTATCTAGTCGGGGGAGAGCTCTCGATTGCCGATATCAGCTACGTTTGCGATTTTGCACAATTTCTCCGCGAGGGTCACAACGTTGAATCACTGCATAACCAGGGGCTGGATCTCATCAGCAAAAATGGTCCCGAGGAATATCCGCTGGCCTACGAACACATGCTCGAACTCTCTAGTACAGAAGCATTTTCTTCAGTGATGGGAACCTACCTGAACTGGTATAGGAAGAAACTCGGGTTGGACTGAGTCAGTATAGATGGCAGGCTATTAGGCTCTGGTTGTGCAGGTTGAGCACAGGTCTATCGATCTTGCACTGCGCGATGGCTTTTGAGCACCTAGGATGAAAGCGACAACCTGATGGCGGGTTTCTCACACTAGGTACTTCACCGATAAT
>Ga0208972_1000790_pt1 | contig 11412 bp, 8 predicted proteins | sample AOAMet_48_BLW_10_2_FD_188232 | JGI IMG/M metagenome (GOLD analysis project Ga0208972, IMG submission 188232) | Ammonia-oxidizing marine microbial communities from Monterey Bay, California, USA - CAN11_48_BLW_10 (SPAdes) | ecosystem: Environmental > Aquatic > Marine > Intertidal zone | place...
TTGTTGTAATCTTTGTTTCGACACGTCGTTCTCTCCTTTTCAAAGCGCCAAACGGATCCTACTGAGCCGTTAACGCAAGCGGCCCGTTAAACCGGACCCATTTTAAGGTATCTGCTTTTTGTGAGCCTCACACCCTTCGGCCAATATTGTGTAAATCGCGATGCCGAACCCGCGCACCACACTCAATTCACAGCCAAAAAAAAGGGCGCTGAGCGCCCTTTTCTTGATCTTACCCAATCCTTAGAATCGATAAGACAATTTCGCCTGATAGTGCCGTGGCAATTCAGGTAGAACAACCGTCGTGCCAAACAGATCTGGGAAGTTCGCTCGGAAGTAACGCTCATCGGTCACGTTTTTCGCCGCAACAATCAACGACCAATCTTCTGCATCATAGCTCAAACTTAGATTGACCAGCGTGTAGGCCGGTAGGGTAACCGCGAAAGATTGACCAGAGGCCACTGAGTCGACGTCAACCACACTACCACTGACCGCCATGCCATTACCAAAGTCATAGCTTGCTGTGACCGACATGATAGTCTCTGGCATACCCGCTCGAACCCCTTTACTGGGCGCAACATCAATCAGACCGCCGACTTGACCACCCCACAGCAAGGTTGGGTCGATCAACGGCAAATCCGCTTGGCCTAGGAACGAGAATTCATTGCCCGCAGCAAGGGTTGCCAACATCAGGGCTTCCATATTGCTATACCCCAAGGTCATCAAGAATTTCTCGCTGACGACCCAACGCAATTCAAACTCCGTGCCGTCGGTTTTAACCGCTTGGTTCACCGTAATGGACTGTGCATTAAAGTCGGTACGTTCCATTTCGTAGGAAGACAGCGCAAAGTACAGACGATCATCGAGCAAGCTGCCTTTAATACCAAACTCCATCAACTCAGAACTACCAAAGGCGTTATTGGTAAACACGTTGCCGACCTGAAGCTCCGCGCCCTGCCCTGCGATAACCGTGCTTTGCTCTGACGCCGTAACATAAGGCACAAGCCCCATTGGCGTTGCCCAGCTTAGACTCGCTGACCAAGACACCCCGTTTGGCTCATCGGACGCGCTGTTAACCGCGACATCAACACCACCTTCTGATGAGGTGAACGCTGAATCCGATTGCGTCTTGCCATCAGGCGTCGTGACTTCCATATCGATCGTGTCGTATCGCGCGCCTAACAACACAGACAAACCCGATTGGTGCGATAAATCGACCATGACACCAAAACCAAGATCAGTATATTCGCCGACATAGTACTCGCTGTACTCCGAGTCGATTCGCGTTGACAACACGCGACGATCTAATGCCGTTGATGGGCCTGTCAGATCACGACGACTAAAGTACTCGTTGTAGTAGTCATCACCGTGCTCAAATTTCGTTTGACGAATCGAAGGCGAGATTTGGACCGAGGTGGTTAAAGCATCCCCTTCGAAAACGCGCGACAGGATAAGCTGCTCTTCGATGACAGACGCGTCATGGAATTGCGAAAACCCGTACGCATTTTCATTCAAATTTTCATAATCTTCGTAGAACAACTTATTGGTCAATGTCCAATCATTCGCAAGCGAGATATCAACATCGAAATACAGCGTTGTGACCTTATTTTCTAACAAATCATCAGCCGCGATCAATGTTGACGACATGGGCAGCTTCGCCGTTCCGACATTTTGCAAAATTAGGTTCGAATTCTCGTAATCGTAACCGAAAGAGGCATCGCTGAGCGTCGCCAGGTCAATATCTTTCTGGCCAAAAAACGCATACAACGCGAAGGGATTAATATCGCCGGCATAGTACTCATCATGAGAGATGAAGCCATCGCCGGAGGTATCCAGCGGGATTGGCGTGCCCGTGATATACGTCCCAGTGTCGATCAGGTCCTGCGTTAATCGGTTCCAACCCGCGTTTTGAGAGCCTTGATAGTCGTGCAGCATGCCGCCGAACTGAATCCGAACCGTGTCGCTCAGGTCCATGTCAAAACTGGCTTGTACCAAGGACTGATTCACGCCAGGTGCGTTGGTATAAAAGCTACCGGAATGCTCTACTTCACCGTAGACGTAGTAGCCTACAGGCTTGCCGCCAAACTCTGCAGGACCACCGATTTCTGCGGTCAAAACGCTACGATCCCAGCTGCCCCCTGAATAAGACAGTTCGCCTATCCGGTCTTCAATATAGCTGCCCGTTTCCTCGATTCGCGCTGATTTCGGATTGAAGTTCAAGTAACCGCCAATCTTCGAAGGGCCCATAATTGGCGACGCTGGCCCACGCACAATGTCGACTCGGTCGGATGCCCCAATTGGCGTTGGATAGTTGCCGGGGTTATCAAGGCGTCTAATGCCTCGAAAATAGGTCTCACCGGCTGTGCCGCGGACGTCCAAGGAGCCCGCAACGCCAAAAAATGATTGCGTGAAGGTACCCGGCGCCAGCACGACCAATTCGTCGATATCCTGCATATTGAAACGGTCCATCATTTCTTCACTGATGGTCGACGCAGAACGCGGCGTATCCAAGATTGACTTCTCGAATCCGAATATGGATTCAACCCGTTCGCCCGGCAAACTACCCAAATCGCCTTTGACAACGACTTCTTCCATGTCGGATTCGGCCCAGACTGGATTTAAACCCAGTGCACCAATGGACAGCATCAGCAGTCCTGCGACCTTTAAATTTTCCAATTTCATAGGGATCCTCATTGAGTTAAATCATTAAAACCAAACCGCCCGCTTTACTGCTCAAACCACTAAAACCATTTGCGTCAAGACAACCAGTCAACCGTTGAGATTGCGCACTGCGCCGGCCCGCTTGAGGTGCCCTTTTGACCAAAATATCCGCTAAAACCGCTTTAAAACGCTTCAAGGTTGGCCGAATGTTGCATGCGATCTCTTGCAACCGTTCCGTCAGCACCGCAATGGCGCCCTCACCACCCCAACCAGGGCCCTTCCTGCGTCCAACTATTTTTACAGATTTAAAGCCAATGTGCACTAATCTCTTTCGCAAAGATCGTAATTTCTGCAAATAAAACCCCGTTTTGGGCTCCTTTTGAGCGCGCCGATCTGCTTCGGATCCTGAGTTTGCCAGTACTTTTCAAACGCTAAGAGGCGCGTATCCACCGCGTTCAACAGCCTTGATTTCGGCTCTGGGCCTAAAAAACTGTACTGAATCGAATTTTGGGTCAGCAACCGAAGTTCATCCCAACTCAGGTTGAACGACTTAACCGCCACAAAATATTCATCCGTCATCGTCGAATCCCACATGCCGCGATCATCCGTTGCCAAGGCAACCGGCACGCCAAGCCGCAGATATTCAGGAAAGGGATGCTGGCTAAAATCTGAAACATACTCCAGGAGGAGATTGCTGATCAGATTGATCTCAACCAAATAAGGCCCATGTCGCATTTGAACAAGGGTCTGCGGATCACTGATCAAATTTAAACCGTGACCAATCCGATCTGCACCCAGCAGCAAGGTGTCGCGAACATGGTAATTTGGTTCATCGACCTCGCCAGCATGAATAGAAAGCCGAATATTTGGATATTGCTGCCTCAAGCCCCGGAGGGTTTGTAAAAATCGTAATGGATGGCCTCGATCATCATCTTCGCGGCCCACCATATTGACGCCAACCCACTCGGGCTCGTCGGAGACAATTTGATAAGCACGCGTCAGTTCAGCTTCTGCATTTGGTAGGAACCGCAAAATAGATTGCTGGAAGCGAAACGTGACCCCAGTATCGACCACATCCGGTTGGTTCAGCCGCGCTCGAAAAATCGACGCGGCTCGGGCAGGCGACAACGCGAGTCCGGTTTGATCTCGGTAACCCATTAAGGTGATCTGGGGTTCCAAATAAACCAAACCCTCATCCGCAAACGCTTTGATATGCAGCGCCAGGGCCTCCGCCATGATCCAAGGATTTGCGATGACATCACCTAAACGCTGCCAATGCGTTTCAAAGAATTCATCCCGACCCTCAGACGGCTGATCCAGGCGAACACTGTTCATCCAAGCCTGCTGCTCGGCAGACTTCAATTGCGAGAGTTCCGTGAACAGGCTCTGCTCACAGGCTTCTAGCCGATCATATCGATACTGACTGATCGTTTGAAATAAGAGCTGCTCGTGCCCGGTGGCCGCACTAATTGGTGAACAATTACCCAATCGAAGCCGCGTAAAAAACACCTCGCCTTGGGCTGGCGCGCCAAGGGCGAGCTGCCACCACCATTCGGAAAAAATAGAACCGGATAGATGTTGATGGAGGTCCCCGCCTTTTGGCATGCTGTAGAGAAAATCATGAAGCTCAGCGTCGGTGGCTGACCTCTTGAAGGCTTCGAACCACTCGGAGAACCCTTCGTTTGCCTGCACGGGTTGCGACAAGACCCACCCCAGCAAAAAACTCCTCAGACCAAATCGAATCCAACAACGGACCATACGCGATCTCTTTTTTATTTGTTACCGACGAATCGGCATTCTAGTCGTAGACGCAAGCGCTGGCTACAATACCGGCATCGATTCCTTCAACGAGGGATCAACTAACTGGGAGAAAAAACCGCATGCGTGATTTTGAAGGGTATGGCGCGCAGCCGCCGAGTGTAAACTGGCCCGGTACGGCGCGAATCGCAGTGCAGTTTGTCATCAATTATGAAGAAGGTGGCGAACGCACCGTACTCGATGGCGACCCCCACTCCGAGACATTTCTCTCAGAGATCATTGGCGCTGCCGCCTACCCAGACCGGCACCTATCGGTTGAGTCCCTTTACGAATATGGCTCGCGGGCCGGATTTTGGCGGCTGCATCGCCTATTTCAAGCCCATCAATTACCCGTCACCGTCTTTGGCGTTGCGCTCGCGCTGTCTCGCAACCAACCCGCAGTTGAAGCGATGCTCAAAGCGGACTGGGAGATCGCCTGCCATGGTTATCGCTGGCTCGATTATCAGCAGGTCCCGGAAGCCCTCGAGCGCGAACACATTGGGCGCGCCATCGAGCTGCATGCGCAATTAACAGGCGAGAAACCCCTCGGCTGGTATACCGGCCGGGATAGTCCCAACACGCGAAAACTCATTCTCGAGCACGATCATTTTTTGTATGACAGCGACTCGTACGCCGACGATTTACCCTACTGGCTTCCAGGCCCAAGACGCCCCCACTTGGTCATTCCCTATACTTTGGACGTCAACGATATGCGGTTCAATGCGGCACAGGGATTTAATTCTGGGGATCAGTTTTATACTTACTTAAAAGATGCTTTCGACTGTCTTTTCGAGGAAGGCCAAGACACGCCCAAGATGCTGTCAATCGGCTTACATCCTAGAATTATTGGTAAGCCTGGCAGAATCCAGGCGCTAAAACGGTTTCTTAACTATCTTGAGCAGCACCCATCCGTCTGGGTGGCGCGCCGGGTGGACATCGCCCGCCATTGGCATGACCACCACGCCATTGCCTCGGCTTAATGCACATCCGGTACGCGCGCTCGACCGGGCAGAATCGCCTCCAGCATGAGGCCGATGAACGCGCCGGTCGAAACCGGAAAGGCTAAAACCTGTATCAGCAATCCTGGTAGCACGGTCCAGGTCTCAACGTTGTCCGCGACCCAATAGCCACCTCCCAGTCCTCCCAAAAAAACCAACCCACAGCGCCAGGACCGCGCATTGCTTTTAAACACTTGCAGGCCTGCCCAGGCCACCAAGCCAAACAGAATGAACGTCGTCGTACTAATGACAGGGCCTGGAATCACTTGAATGGCCTCTGCCAGGACCGGCAGGAGTCCCAGCAGGCACAGTAAGCCTGCCGCATACAAGCCGATGGTCGGGCGAGCGGCACCGGACAATCGAATTAAGCCATTGTTTTGGCTAAAGGTGGTATTGGGAAAGGTTCCAAAGACGCTTGCCAACCCAGAATTCACGGCGTCCCCCATTAGGCCGCCACGAAGACGGCGCCAATACGCTGCATCCCCATAAGGATGACCCGAGAGCGCATTGGTCGCGGTGAGATCCCCGATACTTTCCGTTGCCGAAACTAAAAAAATCGGAAACAAAATCACAACCACCATCCAATCAATGCCGAACCCAAAAGGCATTAGTTTCGGCAGAAAAAGTCCATTGGAGACGTTGAGTGACGCACCATCAAGCCACCCAAAGAAACTCGCCGCTAATGTCCCAAGAACTAAACCGGCTAATACCGAGACCAGTCGCAACCGAGGCCAAGGCCCGAGCGACAACCCAAGCAAGGCAACCAGCGTAATGCCACACACCCACAAGAACGATCCGGGCGCCGCCGCGCCGGTATAGGTATCAAACAGACTCAGGGCAGTCATCTCCATCAGAGATCCGCCAATCAGCACCAAGGTCAAGCCCGACACGTTACTGGTGATGAACTGCCTTAGGGTTTTTACGAACGTCGTCAGCACGATCATCACGCCCGCGCAAACCAAAGCTGAACCAAACAGGATTCCAAGCGCTGCGTCACTAGAGTGGGTCTCGACAAGCCCATGGTAGAGGAAAATCAGTGGCCCAACGAACGCAAAGCTCGTGCCTTGAAGACTTAAAAGACCTGAACCTAAGGGCCCAATCTGCACAATCTGCAGGACCGTTGCCAGGCCTGAAATGACCAATGCCGCACTAATCAAATAACTGGTCTGACTCGCAGACAAGCCCATACCCATCGCGATAATGAGCGGCGCCGCAATAATCCCGCCCACCGCAGCCAACGCATGCTGGCTGCCCAGCAAAAAAGATTGCCCAGAAAGCTTTAGTGCCTCGTCACGCAACTTCGCCTCCTAAACCCAACTGATCGACCCCAACACCGGAAACAGCCGGTCCTAAAGCAGCAAGTACTTCAGCAGAAAGATGCCCGCAATCACAAAGCTTGCGGCATCCGCCGACTTAAATTCAAAAGACCCGATCCGGATCAGGGCGTAGGTGATAAACGCCAGTCCAATACCGTCCGCGATGGAGAAGGTTAATGGCATCGCCAGCGCACCCACCACAGCGGGCACGTATTCTGGTATCTGAGTCCAATCAATCTCTTTTAAGCTACTCACCATCAAACACGCAACAAAGAGCAAGGCGGCCGACGTTGCATAGGCCGGAATGCTTTGCGCCAAGGGCGCGAAGAACAAACAGCACAAAAACAGACCGCCCACGACAACGGCGGTTAGACCCGAGCGCCCGCCGGCTTCTACGCCCGCCGCGCTTTCAATAAAACTCGTGGTTGAGGACGTCCCCAACAGCGCCCCGACGGCCGTTGCGCCGGAGTCCGCCAATAAAGCCGGTCGCAGGTTGGGTAATTTACCCTGCTCGTCCAGTAGTCCCGCGCGCTGCGAGACGGCAACCATCGTGCCTGCCGTGTCAAAAACATCCACCAAGAGCAATGCCAAAATAACCGGCACCATCGACATCGTGAGCGCCGCTTCAAGATCAAGCTGCATGAAGACCGGCGCAATCGATGGCGGCGCTGAAACGAGCCCTTGAAATTCGGTCACACCGAGTAGCCAACCCAGGATCGACACACTGCCAATACCAAAAATGATTGCGCCCACGAACCCTCGGGTACTCAAAACAGCAATCAAGATGAACCCGCCTAAACACAGGACTGCTTCAATCTGAGTGAGCGGACCAAGGCTTACAAGGGTTGCGGGGTTATCGATCACGATACCCGCATTCTTTAGGGCGATGAAACCAATAAAAAACCCGATGCCGGCAGAAATGCCATATTTGATATTCATCGGAATGGCATTAAACAGCCATTCCCGAATGGGCAGCACGCTCAAAACGATAAAGATAATGCCCGAGATGAGTACGGCGCCCAGCGCCGTCTGCCAGGGATATCCCATCCCAAGCACGATGACATAGCTAAAGAAAGCGTTCTGACCCATGCCCGGCGCAAGTGCAATCGGATACCGGCCAAGCACCCCCATCATTAAACTTCCGAAGGCTGCAGCCAAACACGTCGCAACAAAAACGGCTCCAAAGTCCATCCCTGCATCAGACAAAATAGACGGGTTAACAACAACAATGTACACCATAGCAAGAAAGGTAGTGCCGCCCGCCAATACTTCTGTCTTGGGTGATTGCGCAGCTTCGTGATAGCCTAGATACTTCAAGATACGGAACACGGATCACCCTCTTTGTAGACAATACTCCGCTAAGATATCAGTCTTTAACTCGGCGGCCTAATCGATCTTAAGCCCTATTTCATCGCGCAACGTTTTGGATTCCTATGGATAAGCATTTTATTTCAGCCGCCGATTTACTCAGGGATTCGTTCCTATTAGCAGAACAGATTTATGCGAGCGGCTTCCGGCCTAATTTTATTGTTGGCGTCTGGCGGGGAGGTGCGCCCGTCGGCATCGCAGTTCAAGAATACCTTGAATACAAGGGTCTCGAGAGTGATCACATCGCGATCCGCACAAGCTCTTACTATGGCATTGACCAGCAGGACAAAGACGTTCGCGTCCACGGTTTGCAATATATTATTGATCGCGCCAATCACGATGACAACTTACTGATTGTGGATGATGTCTTTGATTCGGGTCGTAGCATTACAGCGGTACTCCGCGAACTCAAAGAAAAATCCCGACGCAACCTGCCCGAAACCATCCGGATTGCCTGCCCTTGGTTTAAGCCGAAAAAAAATCAGACCGAGGTTATCCCAGACTACTATGTTCATGAAACGGACCAATGGCTGGTCTTTCCCCATGAGATTAACGGTCTCACCGAGGCTGAAATCCGCCTGGGCAAACCGGATATGGCAGATATCCTTTTCCCGAATTAAATCGCACCCGAATCAGGCGCCACCCTTCGCCTCACTCGTGATTAGGTAGCGCATCAATCGCGCCCGCTCGGCCCGACTGAGTTTCGTCATATTCCCCAGCGGCATATAACCCGAACCAATCGCCGACGCGGCGCGGGCTTTCTGGCGCAGCAAGTCTTCTTGATCGACAAAGTACAGGCCCCCCGGCGCTGTTGCAAACCCGGGATGGGTTGGCGACGCGCTGTGACAGTTTGCGCAATGGGTCATCATAAGCCCATCAATCTCGGCCTTCGTGAGTGCCGGCTCAATTGTTTCCAGCGTTGCGCTCGAGGCACCCAGCGCATTGACGTCGTCCGGCACCGGCGGGCGCAGCAGCAGCATCGTCAACGCAATCAAACCTGCCGCGATCCAAAGGTAGCGCCAATGAAGGATGTTCAAATGCCGTAAATTAAAAAAATGGCGCGCTACCGCGCCGGCAAACATCACCAAAAACAGACCCAAGAAATTCAGACTGTGCTGATACAACAGCGGGAAGTGCAAACTGACCATACAAAACAAAACAGGCATCGTCAGATAATTATTAAAGAACGACCGATGCCGTGCAGCGAGCGTTAACGCCAAATCCGGATCTCGTCCCGCCTGAACGGCCACAACAAAGGCTTTTTGCGCGGGAATAATGCCAAAAAAGACATTGCCGACCATGATGCTGCCCAGGATGACGCCGACGTGAATGAACGCGGCTCTGTTCGACAAGAGCTGTGCGGAAAGCCAGCACAGAATTAAGACGAGGGCGGTAATGAGCGCGGCAAAAAGCGCAGTCCGGCGCGCCAAGGGACTGCGGATGAGCCCTTCATACAGGGCAAGACTGCTTGCGATCAGCCCAAGGCTCACCCAAATGGCCTGGGTAGGCTCGGTCACCCATTTCCCCGCGCCAACCAAATAGGCATCACTTCGCAGATAATAGATAAGCGTCAGCAATCCCATGCCCGTTAACCAGGTTGAGTAGGCCTCCCACTTCGACCAATGCAGCGTTGCCGGCCATTCGGGCGGCGCGAGATTATATTTCGTGAACTGATAGACGCCCCCACCATGAATCGCCCAGAACCGGCCTTTTACGGCATTATCCTCAGGGTCACTGATCAGGCTGCGATCTACCAAAACGAAGTGCAAGGACGCCCCAATCCAGGCAACGCCGACCAGAAGGTGAAGCCAGCGCAGCAGCAGTTCAAGCCACTCTAACCAGTACGGCGCCATCATGACGCACTCGCCCTATAAGCCGGTTCGCCTAAGATACTGGTTTCAACAATGAGTTGTTCATCGCCAAGGGTCATATAAATAAACAATTCGGCTTGAAGGTCCTTGGCAGACTGCACTCGGCGCGCAACCAACGGTACGCGCTCTGGGTCGATCATCACGAAGTCGGCTTCTTGCCCGACTCGAAAATCACCAATAAACCCCTCTAAGGCGGTGGCACGCGCATTGCCGCGCGTAATCCGGTAGAACGCTTCGAAGGGGTGCAGCACGTACTGACGCAACTGGCAGACCTTATACGCGTCAGCAAGGGTTTTCAGCATACTAAGGCTCGTGCCACCGCCAATATCGGAGGCAATCGCCAAGTCTACGCCCGCCGCTTGCAGCGCCTCAAAGGGCATTAAACCACTGCCGAGAAACAGGTTCGACGACGGACAAAAGACCGCCACACCGCCTGCATCGGCCAACCGCTCGGTTTCCGATTCGGTCAGATGAATACAGTGCCCGAACAACGCCCCTTTCGGGACCAAGCCATGCGCTTCATAGGTTTGCAAATAGTCTTGGTATTGCGGGTGCACTGATTTAATCCAGGCAATTTCCGCAAGATTTTCTGACAAATGCGTTTGCAACCAAACACTCGGGTACTGTTGTGCGAGCAAGCCGGTTTTTTGAAGTTGGGCACTCGACGAAGTCCCTGAAAATCTTGGGGTCAAGGCATATCCCAGGCGACCCCGCCCGTGCCACGTACGGATCAAGTCTTCGCTATCCTGGGCGCCTGACTCGGCCGTATCCAAAATCGCGTCAGGGGCATTTTGATCCATCAACACTTTACCCGCGACCATGCGCAGTTGACGCCGCTCAGCGGCGGAAAACAGCGCCTCAACCGAATTGCGATGACTGGTGCAGAAGGCAAATGCCGAGGTTGTACCGTGCCGCAGTTGCAGGTCTAAAAACGATTCGGCAGCGGCGGCGGCAAAAACCGGATCGCTGTAACGCGCTTCAGCCGGAAAGGTGTAGTCATTCAACCAATCCAACAGCTGCGCCCCAAAGCTTGCCATCACATCCACCTGAGGGAAATGCAGATGGGGATCAATAAAACCGGGTAAGACCAACCGCGTGGGATAATGCTCGCAGCGGGTCACGTCGAGCCCCTCTGCGATAAAGCGTTCAGCAGGCCCCAAATCTAAAACACGGCCCGCCTCAATCAGTAAAATCCCGTCTTCAAAATATTCAGGTTGATGCCACTGGTCGATTGGCCAATGCAGTATTCGGCTTCTAATCAAACGCACGGCTTTAGCTCCCTCTGTACGTCGAGTAACCAAAAGGACTGAGCAACAACGGCACATGGTAATGTGCCCGAGCAGTCGTTGTCTGGAACTGAACCGGAATCTCATCAAAGAACGTTTCAGCGCCGCGCGCTGAGAA
>Ga0208972_1000802_pt1 | contig 11304 bp, 8 predicted proteins | sample AOAMet_48_BLW_10_2_FD_188232 | JGI IMG/M metagenome (GOLD analysis project Ga0208972, IMG submission 188232) | Ammonia-oxidizing marine microbial communities from Monterey Bay, California, USA - CAN11_48_BLW_10 (SPAdes) | ecosystem: Environmental > Aquatic > Marine > Intertidal zone | place...
CTGATTCACACAGCTGAATCCCTACGCCTTGTTTCTCTAATTCTTCAACTGTAGCAAGGCAATCGAGGGTGTTTCGAAATAATCGGTCCATTCTGTAAGCAATTATCTGCTTGATTTTGTGCTTAGCGATGAACGCCTTCATCTGCTTACCCGCAGGTCTTGACCACAGTGGAGTTTTGGCACTGATGCCACTATCAATGAAAATGTGGGTATTTGGAAGCAGAAAATTCTGATATTGTGCGTGAAGTTTGCCTCTCGCAATCTGCGCTTTGAGGCTTACACCTTGGTTGGCTTGGCGAGTTGTTGAAACTCGAATATAGAGAACGCACGGTTCTGCTTGGGTCTGCTTGCTCATCGCTCCATATGTCACACCTTTGCTATATACGCCCACGCGCTTCTGACTTCCATTGACAATCGGGCTGTGTGTCCTTGTCATTCTGCTTGTAGAAACAGAAGTAAAAGTGGATTTTCGGGTCGCTATATGGTCGGCCATACTGCACTGTGTGTCAATGGATTCACAGCGGTGTTCGCTTGATCACGTCTTGAGGTCCGCTGTATCCCACCAATTGGCTGGTGTTGCACCCATGCGACCAACGAGGCTGACAATCATTTCCATCGCTTGTACAGCGCCCGTTTGTTGGTCCAAGTTGAATTCCGAGGTGTTGATGACCTTCTCACCCTCTTTTTCGCTCAACCGCAGGACATCACCCCTGCCTTCGGTGGAAATGGAGTATTCAACATGAAGCCCCGATTCGCGCTGGGGTCCAAAATAGAGCTTGCTCACGGTCGAGGATGGGACAAATATCTTGCTGAATGCATCGTGAATGGTTTTGACGCCAACCGTGCGTTCGGTCCCGTTCGTTGACACAACGAAGGTTTTGGTTTCGCCATCAAAGAGGTCATTTTTTGCAGATGTGGCGAGTTTCATGAACACGACAAAATTACCAAATTCTCCACTCTTATACCACCGCCAGGCAGAAAAAACAACCAGAACGGCAAAGGCCAAGCCAAAGACAACAACATCCCACATACATCGAACTCAATCCTAAACGACATCAATGTATAGCCGGTGCGCCTCGTAATTGTGCTTTGACCAGCCGATATATCGCAACGTATGGTCCTTCTTGGCATGAATCAAGACTCTATAAGAGAGCACTCAAATCATTTGCCATGAGAAGAATCCTGGTGCCTCTTCTTCTCGTAATTTTATTCAGCATGAATGTTCAAGCGGAGACCTACAAGATCTCCGGTCGAGCCACCTTTGCTGACGATACACCTGTGACCCTGCAGTACATTGATGTCCAATGCGAACAAGGAATCATCGATTGCTACAAGTATCGTGGCACGCAAGCGATTACAGATGCCTATGGCTCGTTTACCGTTCTCATTGAAGCGACAGAAGAAGACAGTGATGTCGAGATCCAATTGAGGCTGCGCGGGGAGACGTTCACGCACACAATCGATGTGGAGAAGCATCAAAACTCAACCGATGATCGAGTCTACCAAGACCTCCAACTTCAGCAAAACCCCCCACCATCGGGCGTTATGATGGGGCTTACCTGTGCACTCTTGGTGTTCATTCTTGCTTTCATTTCAGTGTTGACAAAAACTCGGCGTAGGCTCAGCACCAGGCAAGGGCGATTGGAATTCATGGGCCACAGGCAAGCAAAACAACTGCAATGTTCACTGTGCAAAGAAATGGTCCTCCAACATCAACTCATCAAGCATCTAATTGTCGACCACGACATGGAGGCGACGGATGCTGGAAGATTAACTGGGAAAATCATGCGGCGCACATGGTCGGAAGAAGAGTGAACTCGGCCAAGGCACGAAGCCTTCCAGCATGTTCCAATCACTGGTAAATAATCTAAGAGAATCGTTGCTGATTTTGCACTTTTGAACGGACCGACGATTTAAGAAATAAAACCCTCAGCGCGTCTCATGTCTATCATAGAAGCATACAACGAAGCCTGGGATAACGGAGATGTCGACGCACTTGCCAACATCATCCACGATGATTGCGTGTTCAACCCACACGTCGGTGGAATCACCATGAGCAAATCCGACATTCTTGGCTTTGCAGGTGGCGACAGCACACCAACCTCAGAACACAACCGAATCTTGTTCGAAAACGATGAAGTCGGCGTCGCACACTCAATTGTTCACTTCGCAAACGACTCTGACTCAGAAGCTGTCATGTCCTTCATGCGATTCAAAGATGGACAAATCATCCTCATGGAAACCGGTGCAACACCGCTCTCTGATGATTACCAACTCGTCGGCCAGTGAGTGCGCCGCTGCTGTGCTTTCAGCGATTCTTTGAACACGAGGAAGGTATCAAAAAGAGATCGATAAACCACCAGAATCCGAAGCCTTGGAAGGTGATGAGCGATACAATCCAGATGCCGATGCCCCGTCCCATATACAAGTGGTGAACACCGAGCCAGCCCAAAAAGAACCAAAACACATACGCCAACAAGGCACTCGGCTTAGGTCCATAATTCACAATCATCATTGGTTGTTGCATCATTGGTTGTTGCTGAAATTGAGCCTGAGGGGGTTGTCCCTGCATGTTATTTGCTAGGTGCTCTTGCTTTTTATTGTGTTTATGCGTACAAACTCAATCTTTGTTCGTAAGGCGCCAACGCACAGCGAGCATGGCCAACAAGCCAAGCCAAAGCCACGTGGTCGAGAACGCCGTGGCTGGGGTCAGCAGCTGAACATCCTCAAGTTGTCCACCAGGTCCACCTTCACAGCCTTCAGGAGGCGGGCCAATGCCTGGACCCCATGTTTCACCGAATCCGGAACAGTCTGCACCGCCACCGTTCTCATCGAGGAAGGTCTCACCGTGGTAACAGAGCAAGAAGTATGGGAAGCCCATGTCGCCTTCGCCATTCATCATTGTTGAGTGGTAGTGGTAGATCCCCTCTGGAAATTCAGGGGTTGGGCCGAAATGGCCGTTGCACACATCGAGATGGCCGAGGGTTGCGTCGTACTCATAATCGTCAATGCCATTGTAGCCTGTCTCGCCTTCCTTAAGCCTGTATGAACTCTTCATCTCCACGATGTTCATTTGGTCATCATAGCCCCAAAGCCCGTAGATTGGGTAGCCGTCCATGGCCACACCAATGACCGCTGAATGTGAACCGTTGGCCGTATTTTGGGCCACAGCGGCAGGTGTGCTGATGTCGTAATCGAGCATCGTCTCCCCTTCTTCAGGGTGCCAGTGGAGGCAATTGGCATCAGCATGGTAGTGGAAGGTACCACCTTGTCCGTTGTGAGCGTGGCACACGCCGAGTTCAATCGGTTGACGGTCCTCATCATAGGCGCCGTGTTGGCTGGCCACAGCGTCGCCGCCGGGTCCGTCTTCAGGCCCGTAGAACGGTACGCCATTGACGGCGATAGCGACTTCCCCAAGGGCTGCTGCGCACTCGTAGTCGCCGTTGGCTTCCGGGCAGTTGGTGGCATCATGACCACCGGTTGTGTCATTGACAGGTGAACGGGGAATGACCCACTCGTAGTTTTGAGCACGCGTGCAATCGTTGCCTTGGGAACAGGCCAACGTCGATTCAAAGTCGTGATCTGGCAAGCCGTTGGTAACGATGGTGATGTGAGTTTCATTCATTGAGATGCTGACCGAACATTCGTGTGTTTCAACCGCAGCCGTGGTTAAGTCATCCACTTGGGTGATGTTTTGCCCTGGTTGGCAACGGAACACATCCAACCAAAATTGGCCCAAATCGGAAGCATCGTACGTTGGTTGAATCGGGTCTGTCGGATTGGTGGTGCCGTTGTCGGTTTCGTTTCCGGTGCTGTTGCCCGTTCCGTCATCCGTCCCGTTGTCTGTTTGATTGCCCGTTGAGGTATCGGTCGAATTTCCATTGCTGGCGTTCCCTTCCGTTTCGTTTCCTTGGCTCTCGTCGTTCGAGCCTGAATCATCCTCAGTTCGATCCACATCGACGACCATTGGCTCTGATGTGGTGTTTTCAAGGCCATGGGTGGCGGTGAAATTTAGGCTTACAACACCGGTCGCGTTCGTCGTCACCGTGAAGTTCCAAAGCCCGGAGGGGTCGGGTGTCATTTGCGCGATGCTCTCGTTTTCAAACACCACATTCACGAGGGTTTCGTTTGGATGTGCATGGATAACAAATCCATACATGGAGATCGTAGCACCATCATCTTCCGCTGAAATCAAGCTGAGGATTGGTGCGGCGTGAAGATGGCCATCGTCGTGAACTGGAACCGTCTCATTGACTGAAGTTTGTTCTTCAGGCTCCTCTTGATTCGCTGGAGGCTCTTGACCTACAGCAGCATCGTCGCGCTCGATGACGGCTGCGGCGAGGCTGGCGACAAGAATGAGGACCAAAACGCCCCATATCGCATCTTTGTTCATGTTGTGTCCATCGAGATAGCAGGCATAAGGTTAGCCCACTGGTAGGTCAAACTTGCCTCGAACAAAAATGGAAATCCAATGCAAGCACAAGAAAACGATGTGTTCCTCATTGCGTCCATGGTTCCCATGAACCAGACGCTTTGTTACGAATGAACCAATTTCCACTGCTTGCTGGAAGTTCAAGGTACTCGTAGCCGTCATCTGACATCACACCTTTGATGTCCGCACTGGGCACGGTCTCGACAGGCCTGCTTTCTTCTTCGAAGGGGTCAAGGGATGCTTGATTCATCGTGATCTTCTCGTTGAGCAACGCCATTCGCTCATCGGTGTCGAGCGTTGCTGACAATCCAAAGTACACATCGTTGTGAGCGATATGCTCCAACTCAGCAGGATGGGTGTTCATTAGATCACCAATGACGGTGAACAACTTCTCCCTCGTCTCTTTCTTGATTTCATTGTTGGTGTACCTCGCCGTCAAATCGCCCTTCATTTCGAGGAGTTCTTGCGTCAATTCTTCTGGGTTGCTGTAGTAGGCTTGAACGACCGATTGCAGGTAATTCAGTTCATTTTCTTCTTCCTTCGACAATTTTGAGTTTCGACGGAGCACTTGCACCCAGCGGAACGTATCCGGGAGCACCGATGCAACCGCATTGGTTTGCAAGAGTGAAAAGATGGCAAGCAAAATCGCTCCAATGCCTACAGATTGTGTAACGCCACCTGAAAGGAAGGCATCGTTGGATGATTCAACAACTTCATTGGTGTCGTAGACAAGTTCGCAACCATCGGTATCAACCTCGACGCCAGCCGTTGTCCCAGGACAGAGGTCGTCTAAATCTTCCACGCCATCGCCGTCTTCGTCTTGAGCCTGAACTTCTACAACTTCAAACATGTTCGGAATCCCGTCGCCATCGTCATCAGCGCATCCAAAGAAACCGCTGGCTGTTGATGTGCCTGCAATTTGAGGGCAGAAATCCGACATAAGAGCCCCTTCGATGTATTGGCCAACACCAGTGAACCCAGCCGTCGTGTTCCATGAGGCATTCCCCCAATTATCGCCATACCCATCACCATCGACATCTGACCATTGAGAGGATAGTGTTGGGAAAGCATCAGGATTGTTTCCTGTGGTGTTGTCGCCATAGCCATCGCCATCGGCATCCATCCATTGAGTTTGATCCGACGGGAATATATCGAGCAAGTCGACGACCGTGTCGCCATCGGTGTCGAGGAAGTTGTCGATGAGCGGGTATTGATCGGCATTGTCACCAATTCCGTCACCGTCCGTGTCCGTCGTCTCCGAAGCATCGTTCGGGAACGCGTCGGCGTTGTCGCCGACACCATCGCCATCGGAATCCATCGTTTCGTTGGCATCGAAGGGGAAGGCATCCCCATTGTCGCCAACGCCGTCACCATCGCTGTCTTGGTATTCGAAGTAGTCAAGCGGGAACACATCGCTGTTGTCGCCAACACCATCGCTGTCTGAGTCCGCCGTTTCATTTGCATCATACGGGAAGGCATCGCTGTTATCACCCACGCCATCGCCATCGGAATCCATCGATTCAGTGACATCCGTTGGGAACGCATCGCTGTTGTCACCAACGCCGTCGCCGTCGCTGTCCATCCACTCTCCAGCATTATTCGGGAATGCATCGCCTGTGTCGCTGTAACCATCGCCGTCGGTGTCAGGGCAGCCAACTGCATCGTTTGTGACTGGACCGGCAACGAGCGGGCAATCGTCGTATTCATCGTTGATCCCATCGCTGTCAAAGTCGTCCGGAAGGTAGAATCGGAACGTGTTGCTGGTTTGGTGCTCAACCCCATCAACATCCCAAATGGAAGGAGTGACTGTACCCGCTGTTGCGCTGAATTGTTCTGAAGTGTGGCCTGGCGTGGTCAGGACAATTGTGGTGTCGTTAACCACCGTTCCAATGACTGAACCGTATGATCCAAAGTCCACCCTTACTTCGTACGTTTGAATCATACCAGTGGACCGGTTCGCGTACTTCAGGCGCTTGTTTGAAGTATCATAATAGGCGATGTGAACCATGTTGTCGTCATCAACAACGATGTCATTTCCATAACCAACATCACCAGCACTGTCGATGGTCATCGATTGACGTGAGTCCCCTGGGGCCACCATGCTGTAACCGAGGTCTGAGCCGCCGTTGTATTCCGAAATGTGAACGATGTCGAATTGGTCAATGTACATGCTAAATGTGTTTCTTGAGTTGCCCTGATTTGAGACAGCCCAAGCCGAACCAGAGGCACCATCAGCAAAGTACGCGGTATTTCCAGCAGCATTGGAGCTGTAAACAAGATGAAGTCCATCGTTCGAGTCAACAGCCATAGCGCTATGGTAGCCAACCCCGGCGCCGTTATCAACGGTATAACGCTGCCATGAACCACTGATGTTTGAAGCGATCAACATATCCATGTTACCATGGTGCCTGTATGCAACATGGACAAAGCCGTTTGAGTCAATCGCAATGGAAGAGTCACAACCAATGTACGTGGTTGTGTCATCCAACGTGACCGTTGTCCATGAAGACCCGTCATGATAGGATAACAGCGCCGCATTGCAGATGTATCCATCCCTTGAGTAGGAGATATGTGGCCGATCGTTCGCATCAAGGGCTATGGAAATTTGGTCGTTCTCGACGTTGGACTTGCTCCAGTTATTTGTCCATGATGTTCCATCATACATGGAGTAGAGCAGGTAGCCTGTGCTCGAAATGCGGTGATAATAAGCGATGTGAACATTATCATTGCTGTCAATAACGAGGTCTGCATTACTGCACGCATCACAATCCCTAATTTTGGCATGTGCCCATGTTGAACCATCATACGTGCTGTGCCAAAAATCATCACTGTCCATATTTGAGGAAACAATGTGGACGGTCCCATTTGAGTCGACACCAATCGAAGGATCCCAGCCGCTGGATGTAACATAGTTCGCTGTCGTTGTTGTCCATGTGTATGACTCGCCATCGCTCGTGACGTTCTTGTACGCCATGTCGAGGAAGCCTGTCCCGGTGATGGTGATTTCTTCACCGCCGGTCGTCGATCCATGGACTGGACTCACGCTGTACGTGGTGGTGCGTTCACCAACCGTGTGAGCATCTTGAGAAAGCGAGAGATTTGCATCCGACTGATGCTCATCACCAAGCAAGAGTGATGGAGTCGCAATCATCCCGAGTAACAGAATTGTAACCATGAAGATTCTTAGTCGCACAGACCCACTATTGCACAGCAATGTAAAAAAGGTCCGTTGGGCCAAATCGGCGTTTGGTTTCTTAGGAATGTTTTTGATTCGCTCACCAGTGAGAAAACTGTGCGAAGCAAAGCCACCTTGATTCTTCTCTCGATTGGCTTGCTTCTAACGCTCAGCGTCTCACCATTCGTGACGGCCCAAGGTAGCCAAGAAGCAACGCCTGAATTGATGACGCGCATCATGATGATGCCCCCCGATGCAGAAGTAACTGGCATGCACATTGATGCAAACGGCCATTTCTTTGTCAACGCCATGCATCCTGATGAGGCCAATTACAAGGCAACCGTCGGGGTCATCAATGGAGTTGATTGGAACAACCTCGCTGAAACGGTCCCCGAACTTGACGCTTCCAGCAGTGAGAACGACATCTGGCACGGAATACGAACCTCTCACGGGACGTATCAGGTGGTCCTGCAGAGCGGGGATGCCCTTTCCGAAGGTGGTGTCGCAGGTGGCATTTATGCTGCTGATGATGGCAATCAACTTCTTGTCAGCAAGAAACCAGACTACAACGCATTTGTCCCGCTCACCGATGATGGTACGCGCGGCTACCTCTACACCGCATGGGAAGACCGTCCAGCAGGCATTAGCCAAGTGGAAATAGAATGGGACAGTGCTTCCTCTGAATGGAATTTGTTGAGCAGCAAGATGTTGGACCTCAGCAGCATTAACGGTGGCTGGGTGCTCTGTTTCGGGAGCATGAGCCCTTGGGGATCGCCACTCTTCTCAGAAGAACTGTATTTCGATAATACTGAGCATTGGAACGATGACAGCTTCAGGTACCATTCCGATCAAATCAAACTTGAGAATTACCTCGGCCATTATCCGAATCCCTACGATTACGGTTACATTGTTGAACTCGAAAACGCGACATCAGTCGAACCAGATTTGGTCAGGCATCTCGCCATGGGCCGTTTTTCTCATGAAAATGCGGAAGTTATGCCTGATCAACGAACTGTGTATCTTACCGATGATGGCTATGATACGGTGCTCTTCAAATTCATTGCAGATGCAGCAGGGGACCTCAGCGCAGGGACACTTTACGCAGCGAAGGTCGACCAAGACTCGACTCGGGATTCTGCCATCACAGGATTTGATGTTGAGTGGATGGAGATGGCCTCATCATCAAACGCTGAAATTCAAACTTGGATTGACGACTATGATGGCATCACAACCGATGACTACGTGGCTGGACAAAACGCCTACATTTCAGATGAAGACATCAATGATTGGGCAGAATGGCGTCTGAATCAAGACCTCAATGAAGACGGTGCAATCGGCACGGCGGTCGATGACCGAGTGGCCTTCCTTGAGTCTCGTAAGGCCGCTGCAGCCCTTGGTGCAAGCGATGAATGGAACAAAATGGAAGGCGTCGCCTTCAATGAAAATGTTCCAGATAATCTCTACCTTGCTATGTCGCGAATTGAATCAGCCATGAGCGACGGGCAGGGCGATATTGATGTCACACAAAATTCCTGTGGCATTGTCTACCGAATGACGATGGGCGAAGGATGGAGTGTCAATCGAATCGATCCTGTCATCTCTGGCGGACCCTACACCTCTTCAGCCCAGTACAAATGCGATGTCAACAACTTGGCTGGACCTGACAACCTTCTCGTGCTTGATGATGGACGGGTCCTCATCGGTGAAGATACCAACAATCACGAAAGCAACATGGTATGGCTATGGGGCGAGAAATCTGTCTCCGTGAAAGGAAACGAAACCATCACTGTGAATGCGGTGAATGTGGCCAGCACGCCGACCGATACCGACGCACCTTGGACCTATACCTACCAAGCAGAAGTGGCCCAACTTCACACTGGTTCAACCTACACCGCCTTCATTTCCGTCAAACAAATTGGAGATGAAGCACTCAAAGGGTTCTGGTTGTGGAGTGGAATTGAAAGCAATGGTGAGCAACATGAGGATTCCTTTTCACTGCAAATTGGCTGTTACCTCATCAATGCCTCCCTCTACGAAAGCGATGATCTCAATGCTGATGCGAAGAATGCGACGTTGCTGTCTTCCTCAACCTCTGAGTTCGTTGTTGGGAATGGCGTATGCCTCGATGGCGTGTACGATGATGGAGTGGTGGATCCTCAAGAGGAGCCTGATGTCAGAACGGATGAGAATACGCCAGGATTTGGTACGATCCTCAGCCTTATTGCAGCGCTTGGAGCTGTCTGTGTTGTCTCGCGTCAGCAACGCTTCTGATGCGTGTTGCAAAGCATAGCGTTCTGTATGACCCTTTGAATCACTATTCCTAACAACTATCGGGTTGAGGACCGGGCAAATTGTAAATACTTCGATAAGAAACTCAACTCATGTCACAGTTGTTTCAGATGGACAGGTACGTTATTCGGACAGCGTTTTGGCGCATTTTCGGTGGAGCCTTTTATTTTGAAGACCTTGACGGAAGGGTTGTTGCTTATTCAGAACAAAAACGCTTCAAATTGAAAGAGGACATCGTGCTCTTCACCGATGAAAGTTGTACAGTTCCCTTGGTTCAAATCAAAGCCCGTTCTATTTTGGATTTGGGTACGACCTACGACATTATCGACGCACAAACGGGGATCAGCCTTGGCTCAGCAAAGAGGAACTTTATGAAATCAATACTCAAGGATTCATGGACAATCAAAGACGCTTCTGGAAACCCATATGCGCAATTAATCGAAGACAGCAGAGCAATATTACGACGATTTCTCAAATTCATACCAGCAAAATATCATTTTGAAATCCCCGGACAACCAGAAATCCTCATTCAACAACGCTTCGCTATAATGACTCAACGAACAGATGTGATGATTCCTCCTGGGCATCCAATCGACCGTCGAATTGTTGCTGCGGTCGCTCTGCTAAATTCAGCAATTGAACGTCAAGACAACGATTCGTTGCTCTACTGAATGGATAAGTACCGCAAGACAAGATTTTTGATTTCACTGAATATTTCAAAGAAAGGAATTCGACAAATCATGTTCACCTGAGGCGACGGTAAACACCCTTGTACACAATTTGCCTGCTAACAAGGGTTCGAGGTGGGATCTATTCATGCCTAGCGAAGTTGATGGATAGCACTACAACGGTTACATTGTTACATATCCGTCAATATAGGAATTCACCTTAGACCGATTATGACACGATCGATCTACAACGGGTTGTACTCATACCCCCATTTCACAGATGAGTTGAGTAGGGGTACGGGATACGATACAGTTCAGAGGTCTCTTACATCAAAGATATAAGATAACTTAAAAAAAATCCAAATTAGTGGTATTACACAGCAAATACCAAACGCAGGATGAGACCATCCAGTAAGCATTGCAATATTGTCAACAGTTGACGGATGCCAATTAGCCGAAAAAAATGCAGCTAATCCTTCTCGAAGATCATCAAAGAATATTTGTCCTGAATTATTCCTGTAAAAATCAAAACCTCTCCATGCAAATACAATCGTCAATATGAAAAATAAAGCACCAAATACCCTTCGATAGTCTTCAAGGGTTGGCTCTCTATCTTCTTCCATATGATTTGTCAACAAGGGTTTCCCTCTATGATATCACCGCATATTACCGTACCGACTGCCAAGAAGGGTTGTCTGAATAACCCGCTACGAAAATGATTTCACAATTCCACTCAATCA
>Ga0208972_1000813_pt1 | contig 11248 bp, 9 predicted proteins | sample AOAMet_48_BLW_10_2_FD_188232 | JGI IMG/M metagenome (GOLD analysis project Ga0208972, IMG submission 188232) | Ammonia-oxidizing marine microbial communities from Monterey Bay, California, USA - CAN11_48_BLW_10 (SPAdes) | ecosystem: Environmental > Aquatic > Marine > Intertidal zone | place...
GCAGCGAGCTACACCGTCAGCCTTCTGCATCCCAAAGTAATTTCAGACCTGCACCTTCACGATCATGGCATGAAAATCCTCGAGCGACGCGTCAACAACTACCTACCGCTGTCTTCCGGTGATAGCCTAATCAGTTACCCTGACGCCAATCAGTTCCACAGTGAAATTGCCCGCTTTTCAGCGCAGGATGTCAGGCAGCTCAAAAAATACAATGAGACACTTGACGCCGTCGTGCCCGTTATCAAGGACTTAATGCTGGTCACGCCACCTTCTATCGTCGATCATGGATTCGCTGATATCAGTCGTTATTTCCATCTCAGCAAGCAATTCAGAAAACTCAATACTAGCCAGAAGCGATTGCTGTTACGTTTGTTTTCAATCAGCGCCGGTGAAATGCTGGACGACACTTTCGAGTCAGATCCGATCAAGGCGCTATTCGGGTTCGATGCTATCGTCGGCCACTTTGCCAGTCCCTACGCGCCAGGTTCCGCATACGTTTTACTTCACCATCTAGTCGGTGAAGTGAATGGTAAACAAGGATTATGGGGTCACTCTGTTGGCGGCATGGGTGCAATCACCCAAGCCATGGCTCGGGAAGCGACTTCTCTGGGTGTCAAAATTGAACTTGAAGCGGAAGTCGAGAATCTGGAAATTAGTCATAAGAAAGTACAGGGTATCACCCTGAAAAGTGGCCGGGTCATCAAGTCAGATATCACTGTCGCCAATGTCAATCCGAAGCTGCTGTTTAGTGATCTGATTGAAGCATCTGATCTGAGCGGAGATACAAAATCCCATTTTGATACTTACAAATGTCAAAGTGGGACTTTCAGAATGAATGTCGCACTTTCTGCGCTCCCGAATTTTGCCGCCAGAACGGCCCCACATGTGCTAGAGGCCGGCATTATCATGGCACCTTCATTAGATTACATGGATAAAGCCTTCACCGACGCAAGATTGGGCGGCTGGTCACAGCAGCCCATCGTCGAAATGCTTATTCCAAGTATCGTCGACGATTCTCTGGCCCCTGCGGGCCATCATGTTGCGAGTCTTTTCTGTCAACAATTTGACCCCTCACTCGGCCAGAACTGGGATTTACATAGAGAAAAAGTAGCAGACCTTATTCTCAACACAGTCGAAGAATATGCACCCGGATTCAAGCAAACGATCATTGCCAGACAAATCCACTCTCCCTGGGACCTAGAGCAGAAATTTGGACTGACCGGCGGCGATATCTTTCACGGCAGATTGAGCCTTGACCAGCTGTTTTCCGCGCGGCCGATGCTCGGCATCGGAGATTATCATACGGAATTCAAAAATTTGTACCTCTGCGGGTCCGGCACTCATCCCGGCGGCGGTGTCAGCGGATTGCCAGGCCATAATGCCGCTCGTGAAATCATTCGCAGTTTGTAGAATTGAAACCATGGCTGAGGCCATCACCACAAGAATCCATAGACGTATTTAGCCTTGAGGGAGACTAACGTGGTGATGGGTCGATGATTCTGGGCAGGATCAAGTCCCGATGACAGGCAAAAACGCTCTCAGTTGTTCTAGTCCGAATACTTTTGGAAGGCAAGCACAGCATTAGTGCCACCGAAGCCAAAGCTGTTGGACATCACGGTTTGTAGACCGGCATCGTCAATACGTTCAGTGACAATGGGTGCACCTTCCAACAAAGGATCCAGATTGTCGACATTGGCAGAGGCACAGATAAAATCGTTTTCAAGCATGAGCAGCGAATAAATCGCCTCATGCGCACCCGCTGCCCCGAGAGAATGTCCCGACAAGGACTTGGTAGAACTGATTCTTGGCACGCTGTCGCCAAAAGCCCGCTTGATTGCATTAATCTCTGGTGGGTCACCTGCCGGTGTACTTGTGCCATGGGCATTGATGTAGTCGATCTTGCCATCAATCGTCGACATGGCTTCCACCATCGCGCGCTCTGCGCCTTCACCTGAGGGTGCTACCATATCGTGACCATCTGATGTTGCAGCATAACCGACGAGTTCAGCGTAAATTTTTGCGCCTCTAGCCTTTGCATGTTCGAGCTCTTCAACCACGAGGAAACCTCCGCCACCGGCAATGACAAATCCGTCTCGATCTGCGTCATAAGCCCTAGACGCAGTAGAAGGTGAGTCGTTTCTCGCTGTTGAAAGCGCACCCATTGCATCAAACAGAGAAGTCATGCTCCAGTGTTCTTCCTCGCCGCCACCGGCGAAGACGATATCTTGTTTACCTAATTGAATTAATTCAGCCGCGTGACCAATGCAATGCGCGCTGGTCGAACAGGCAGAAGTCATCGAGTAGTTGACACCCTTGATTTTGAAAGCTGTCGCCAAGCAGGCTGAAACCGTAGACCCCATCGTACGAGTTACGCGGTATGGTCCAATTCGTTTGAGTCCCCTCTCCCGAAGAATGTCACCGGCCTCGATGATATTTGAGGAGGACGCGCCGCCAGAGCCAGCAACCAATCCGCTGCGGAAATTCGAGACCTGCTCTTCAGTCAAACCGGCATCTTCGATCGCTTCCTGCATGGAGATATATGAAAAAGCAGCCGCATCACCCATGAAACGAAGCAGCTTTCTATCAATCAATTCAGAAGTATCTAGATCGATGCTACCGGCGATATGACTGCGCAAGCCCATTTCTTCATAGGCTGGTTGGTACTTGATACCGGACTTCGTTTCTCTAAGGGACTGGAGAGTTTCTGCCTTGTTGTTGCCCAGAGGAGAAACCAGCCCCATACCTGAAATAACGACACGTTTCATATCACTATCCAAAATCGTCTAATGAACTAAAGAGGCCGACCCGAATGCCATCAGCTGTATAAATCTGTTCTTCGTCTGCTAGCACTCGTGCATTAGCAATGCCGAGTACGGTGCGTCCTTCCCTCACTCTGGTGAGATCAATCTCGTAGGAAACTTTCTTAACGGTTGGTAGCACCTGTCCGCGGAATGCCACTTTGTCGCAACCCAGTGCCCGCCCGTAACCCCAATTACCTTTCCAAGCAAGATAAAAGCCTACCAATTGCCATAACGCATCGAGTCCAAGGCACCCCGGCATCACTGGGTCAGATACAAAATGTACATCAAAGAACCAGAGATCAGGATGCACATCCAGCTCCGCTCGAATCTGTCCTTTGCCTTTAATCCCGCCGGTTTCGTTAATTTCGGTAATCCTGTCCACCATCAGCATTTCATTGATAGGTAGCTGTGCTCTGCCAGGCCCAAAAAGTCGGCCGTGGCCACACTCAATCAGGTCTTCCTTCGAAAAAGAGTGTTTGTCTGTAAGACTTCTATCTTTCGGACGTATCTCGGGATTCGCGGAAAAGTCGCTTGATGGGCTAGCTGGTGAGCTGTCTGATGTAGATTCTTTCATAAAATTTACGAAATCGGCTCAGCGTTCAAACCTATTCACATTTACCTGTGGTATGAAATTTTGCGCGATTATATCACTGGTGAAGCAAAAGAAAACAAAGCAATATCAACGAATAATGGACAAACATCCATTATTGACCTACTGTCCTACCTCATAAAAAGTGTCTAGCAATACAAATTTCGGACGCGCCCTCAACATCGCTGTTGGGTCAGTCTCGCAACACAAGAAACAGAAAAGGAACAAGCTATGTCGTTAGCCATGTCGATTGAAGAGAGAGAACAATTTCTTTCTGACCTACACGTCGGTTTGATTAGCATACCCAGGTCGGCAAGAGGCCCCCTCACTGTACCCATATGGTACGACTATGAACCAGGCGGTGCCCCCTGGATGATTACCGAACTCAATTCACTTAAAGGCCGTTATTTGCAAAAGTGTGACCGTATATCTCTATGTGTTCAAAACGAATCTTTGCCGTACAAGTACGTTACCGTAGAGGGCCCGTTCGAGTATCGTAAATCTGATAAGGATCAGCTATTAGCCATGGCCACCCGCTACCTTGGCGAAGAACAGGGCGCGCTTTATGCTTCCTCCCCACCCTCGGAACACAGCATCGTCGTCACGATACAACCCGATCAATGGCTGTCAACAGACTACTCGAGGCAGCAATGATCAAACCGAGCCCTAGCAACATCCAGATGGAATGTGGAACTATTGAAACCGCAATCTGTCTTAGATATCGAAATAAACATTGTCGTTCCAGCCCGAATGTCGGTTGGTTCAAAAAAATTTGTAAGCACGTAAACATGAGGTGCAAATGATTCATTTGGATAAGTTGGCGGTCGTACACGAGAGCGCCGAGATAGGAGATAATTGTACCATCGGGCCGTTTTGTACCCTCGGTGAGAATGTCACTATTGGCGCAAACACAGTTCTGCGCTCACATGTGGTCGTCGAAGCGAACACTTCTATTGGAGAAGACTGCGATATTTTTCCCTTTGTCACCATAGGGATACAGTCTCAGGACAATAAATACGTCCCCGGCACTATCACCTACACCCAAGTCGGAAACCGCTGTATTGTCAGGGAATTTGTCAGCATCCATAGTGGTACGGAGGAAGCCTCAACTACCAGTGTCGGCGACGATTGCACCCTGCTTGCACACGCACACGTGGCGCATAATTGTGTCGTAGGTAGCCACGTTGTGATGTCGCACAGTGCAACACTTGGGGGACATGTGCTGATAGGCGACCACGCGAATATTGGTGGCCTATCGGCAATACATCAATTCTGCCATGTCGGAGAGGCCGCTATGGTTGGAGGCATGTCCCGGGTCATTCAGGATGTACTGCCTTTTACAATAGCCGAAGGCTTCCCTGCGCATATGCGGGTTATTAACAAGGTCGGTATGGAACGAGCGGGTTATGCCACGGAAGAAATTGCAGAGGTTCGTAAAGCTTTTCGTATCCTGTTTATGAGAGAATTGCGTCTCGAGAATTCTGTGAAAGAAGTAGAGGAAGCATTTCCCAATTCAGAGAATGTGAAACTAATGGTAGAGGCGATTAATGCTTCGCAACGAGGACTTGCGAGACCTGAGTCTGCAATGTTTGAAATAAATGTCAGCGAATAACTCCGTTCAAAAAGAAATCAAAGCGGTACTCTGGGATTTTGGTGGTGTACTTACAACCAGCCCTTTTGAAGCATTTAACCGGTTCGAAGCTGAAAATGGCTTTCCAAAAGACATCATCCGTACCATCAACTCAACCAATCCTGATACCAATGCATGGGCGCAACTCGAGAGTGCGGCCATACTAGTTGATGAGTTCGACTCAACTTTTGCCGATGAAGCCAAAGCGTTGGGATACGAGATACGTGGTCGCGATGTACTGGCATTACTATCAGGCGACATACGACCCAACATGGTTAAAGCGTTAGAGATAATCAAGCAAAGTCATCAGGTCGCATGCATTACGAATAATGTAAAAACCGGCACCGGACCTGGTATGGCGCGCAATGCAAAGAAAGCGCAGAGCGTGGCCGATGTCATGGCGATGTTTGATCTTGTTGTAGAGTCGAGCAAAGTGGGTTATCGCAAGCCAAACCCAAAAATCTATCAATTCACTTGTGAATCGATTGGCGTGACACCCGACGAATGCCTATTTCTTGATGATCTTGGTATCAATCTGAAGCCTGCCAAAGCCATGGGAATGCGCACAATCAAAGTCGTCAATGCAGAAGACGCGATCTCGGAATTAGAAAACCATCTAGAGCTAACGCTTACATGAGTAAATCCCTCAATGTGCTGCTGACAGGCGGTGCAGGATACATCGGAAGCCACACGGCGGTAGAACTGCTGAGCGCTGGGCACAAGGTCATTGTTGTCGACAACCTTTCAAATAGCTCAATCAAATCCATCAAGAGAGTGGAAAGATTAACCAACAAATCGATCGAATTTTACGAGATAGATCTGCTCGACGCGGTTAACTTTGAGCGGGTTTTTGCAGAACACACGATAGATGCAGTGGTACATTTCGCTGGGTTAAAAGCTGTTGGCGAATCTGTCAGTAAGCCACTTGAATACTATCGCACCAACATTGCCACAACGATCAACTTGTGCGAGGCAATGCTTCGACATGGCGTACGTCATCTGGCATTTAGTTCGTCTGCAACGGTTTACGGCGAACCAGAATCTATGCCACTAGACGAAAGCAGCCCTGTCGTTGATGCAACAAACCCCTACGGCCGCACAAAGTTGATGATCGAAAAGATTTTGGCAGACGTCAGTGCGTCAGAACCGTCACTGAACATCGCACTACTGCGCTACTTTAACCCAGGTGGCGCACACATCAGTGGTGAGATCGGCGAGGATCCCTCCGGCATCCCAAACAACTTGTTACCGTTTGTAAGTCAAGTTGCTGTTGGAAAACGTGAGGAGCTTGTGGTTTTTGGCGGCGACTATCCCACTAATGATGGCACCTGTATTCGTGATTACATTCATGTCGTCGATTTAGCGAAGGGGCACCTCGCAGCTGTTGAAAAGCTGACGGAGAATCCGGGTTTGATCATGTGTAATCTTGGCACAGGCACAGGGTATTCTGTTCTTGATATTATTAACGCCTTTGAGAAAGCCAACGACTTAAAAATTCCCTATCGAGTGGGCGCGCGAAGAGAGGGCGATATACCCTCAAGTTACACCGACCCAGCTTACGCGAAAGCGTTACTTGGCTGGGAGGCTAAGTTCGGGATAGAGGAGATTTGTCGAGATGCTTGGCACTGGCAGAGTAAAAACCCAAATGGGTATGATGATCCGAAAGACTAACCTTAGCCTATTATAGGCGTATCGTAGCAAACGAAAGCCCAGCAACACACGAAGCTAACACAGCAATGTAACACACGAGGGTAATACACGACCTTTATTTGCCTGGTCTAATGCTCTGCTATATCGCAAAACGTCTATGCGGCATTATTCTAAATGGTCTGAGCACCGAATCGCTCGACGCTTGCGGCTGGCAATCTTCTTGCCGCAGAATCAATAACAATAAAAATCAACGCGCTTCAAAAATAACGCGTTTCGGCGTTCGATCGACGTTAAAAACGCCCCAATGTTTCTCTGCCCCTCGTGGGTTTAACGGATCACCCTTCCAGGGCTCGTCAAACGCTTCAAAGAAAAAAACCGTGGTGTTCGTATGCGCTGCCCATTTCTTGATTTCTTGATAGTAACGTAGCTGATTACCTTCACTAGCGCTGCTACCAAATTCCTGGGCAATCGTGGCCCAGCCTGCTTCAAGAATCGCAATCGGACTTTCAGGCAACGCTCGGTGCACCGCCTCTATGTTCTCAATGGTAAAAGAAAGCGCCTGATCAATAGATTTATCTTCCCATATTGGATAGGTGTGAACACCAATAAAATCAACTTCGGCGGCCAGCGCTGTCCCTTCCTTAACCCACCAGTCGTAGTTTTCAGCAACGGTGACAGGTTGTCCGATCGCGCGCTTCACTTGCTTGACGTAAGCGATGACATTATTCAGCGATACCAGATGGTCATTCCAATCAACCAAGGCCTCATTTCCGACATTGACGGCGATTACAATCGTTGGATACTTGTTAGCCAACGATATACTGCGCTCCACCTCTGCCGCATTTTCAAGTTTGTTTAACGCTAGTTGTTTGTCGGGTATTGGTGCAATCAACCATGCACACCTTTCGTGGTTACTAATTTCAGCTCTCAACCACGCGCCCAGAAGCACACGAATCGGCAGTGCGTGTTGATCGATCAGCTTTAGCACCATTAAAGAATTTTCGCCCGCATCGTACAATCTGATCAGATTAAAGTCTGCTTCGACAAGCAGTTTTAAATCCTCAAGTATCTGTGCTTCAGTCGGGTTACTTGCCCCTTCCCCTCGATCCGGGTGTTGGCCTTCACGATAACCTGAGTAGGCTATTGCCATAACCGCGTCCTCAAGTAAATGATCACCAGGCTGACGATACGCTCCCTTCGCAATTGATACCGACATCACCAAAATCCCAAGTGCCAGCATTACCCCACGAATACATTTTAGATCGACAACCCTTAAGGTATCGTTAAGCGCCGCTTTGATGGGGCCATCGAAATCAAGTGAGTAGTAAAAAACCACACTATTTCGCTCGTACAAAGAACGGAATATTGGCGTGCGCAGCTGCGCCATTGCCATCATAAACGTAGACATAAATTCTGTACGCACCAGTCTTGGATGGCGCTCTAAAAGATGCCTTTGGCGTTTGTGACGCAGTGAAAAGACCCTCTAGGTCTGCAATCCCCTGCTCAAAGTCACCGCCATGTTTTACTGAATCACTCTCAGGCTTGATGCTCCAAGCATACGTCAACGTGTCTTTGTCAGGATCAAAAGCTTTTACTTTAGCCGAATATGTTTTACTTGGACTGAGATAGATATTGTCACGACCCCTCCGGCTGGCCAAATGCACACTTTTAATGCCCGGACTTCGGTTAGCAGGCCACTCTCCATTCCACGCTCTGGCCACCACATCGATGGACTCTGTTGTTTCTCCTGACTCAAGAAACATGCCGTACCAGGTTGGCGTACGTTCTTGTTTTTGCCCCCAAAGAAACACGTAATTGCCTAACGCCTGATGAGGCGCGGAGGCAATGACCTTCTCATAACTTTTGCGATAGTTGTTTGCCTTCATGCTGCTGGTTGCTTCGATAGGCGCTCCCCAGGCTGTTTTACCCACTTCCCAGTGACCCACCGCGCCCCACTCAGTGACAAAATAAGGCCCTTTGAATTGCGCTTTCTTGATGTACCGCGGCAGATTAATCAAATCTCCGTACATTTGAATACTCAAAAAATCGAGTGCAGGTGCACGGGTCCCGATCACACCGACAAGGTCTTCATTCCAACCGGCGATCGTCGTGGTGGTCGGATGATAGGGGTCAATGTCGTGAATCATAAGCGCGATATCGTTTACCGCGTCATAAACCCTTGGGTTTCGATAATCGTAATTAAGCTCATTACCAATGATCCAACTTAACAACGCCGGATGGTCCTTATACATTTGCACGGCATCTTTAGCCTGCTCAAACTGCTTTTTTACAACCTCAGGGTCGTTGTAATCGAAACCGTGCCGTTCCCGAGCGATGTTAAGACACAGGGAGACTGTGATGCCAAGCGCCTGCGCTTGATCCAGCAAAGCCATTCCTTTTTCTAGGTCTTCTTCGACATGCCAGGTTCGAATTGAGTTACCGCCAAATTTAGCCAAAGAACTCATATCGCCCTGAGAAAAACCTGCACCCTTGACGACGTAGGGCTCTCCAGCCCTCAAAAGTTGATAGCCCTCCGCTGTTTTCACCACGCTCACTTTCACTGGATCAGCTAGACTTGCGGGGAGATAGAGAACGACGATCAAACTCATCGTCATCCTGATCAATCTTTTCACTTGCATGCCGTTGATAAAAAAACTCATGACTTCACCAATTCAACTTCCAATTGTTCCAATGACATACCCTTAGTTTCTGGCAAAAATTTAGCGACCAATAAAAGCCCTACCAGAGCAAAAAACCCATAAATAAAAAATGTTCCAGCTATGCCTATTGTTGCCAGCTCCCAAGGGAAAACTAGTTGCACGAGAAAACTCACCGCCGAATTGACTAAGCCAACAACAGAGATCGCTAGTGCGCGAATGTGATTCGGGAATAACTCGGAGAAGAGTACCCACATTACTGGGCCAAGCGATACTGCAAAACTTGCGACAAAACCCAAAATTCCAAACAATATAAGATAGCTGTTCAAACTTACCGAAATTTGTATCAATCTCGCTTCATTGGCCGTATACCATGCTGCGCCTGCACTGTTAGAAATCGCTTCCCTGAACGCTACATCTGAGCGAAAGGTTTGTCCTGCAACTGAGGCCAGCGTATCAGCTTTTTCGCTAAACTCTGACAAAGCGTTTACCGGCAATGTATATCTTGCTGTATCAAAACCATAGGCCAACATCAGCATGCAGACAACAATACCACTCACGCCAGCTAACAAGAGTGGACGTCGCCCGACTTTGTCAATAAACAACATTGCCAAAATCGTAAAGAAGAGATTAGTCAAACCGACTAATACCGCCTGCAGGAATGATGCATCGGTTCCAATACCTGTCTGTTCGAATATCATCGGCGCGTAAAAAAACACTGAATTGATACCCGTGATTTGCTGGAGAATCGCAACAACCATACCGACAAATAAAACTTTATGGAGCGTAGGGCTGAATAATGTAGCAATACCTAGAGAATCCGAACCCGTGTTCTTGGATGGACTGTTGGATAGACTGTTGGCTATTGCGGTCAATTCAATTTTAGCCTGCGTAGGACCAGCGACCAGAGTGAGAACAGATAGCGCCTCGTCAGGTCGGTTTTTCATGATTAGCCAACGTGGGCTCTCGGGAACGAAACGCAACCCGACCAGATAAAACAGCGCTGGCAGGGCCTCTAGCCCAAGCATCCAGCGCCATTGCCAGATATCGATTTTTAAATAAGCGACGATAGCTGAGTCTGATTGAGACCATGCCAAAATTAAATAATTTGAGAAAAACGCGACAGAGATGCCAATCACAATGTTCAACTGATTAATTGAAACCAAACGCCCTCTCTGCGCGGGCGGCGCAAGCTCTGCAATGTACATCGGTGCCAGGATGAGCGCGGCACCAACAGCAAGCCCCCCAATCATCCGCGCTGCAATTAATAAGATGAAATCTGGCGCAAATGCCGATCCGAGTGCCGATATCAGGTACAAAACGGCCGCCCAAGTGAGCAACTTTCGCCTACCCACGATTTGACTCAATGGTCCAGCAACTAACATCGCGAATGTTGAAGATAGCGCGAGTGAAGCCACTGCCCAGCCCAGCTGAATCTTGGTGAGTGCAAATTCCAGCTCTATAAAGCCAACGACCCCGGAGATAACCGAGGCATCAAACCCCATCAGAAACCCGCCGAGCGCAACAATAAGGGAGGTTCTGATCGTAAAAAGCAATTCCGAGTTCACTGTGCCTTTCACCCTCAGCTACATTTTATCGTGGCTGAATCTTGCGCATAGGGAACCAAACGAATGTCCGCAAGTGATAGCGAAAATTTTCCGGAGGTAAGCAACAAGAAAGGCGTATCTACTTGGGAAACATTTAGGCCACGGCTTGAAAAACAGGCCAAATCTATTGATACCTTTAACCATTGATCAGCCGGAACTGATTGGAATAATCTGGTGAGATCTGCGTTACCCGCACACGGGTAACCGCACCCCATTCGCAGTACAACCTGCTTTTTAGGTGGCTGATTCACCCTTAATGTCATCACAAGTGCTGAATCCGCATCATCGTATTGACTCAAATCCTGCGCTAGGCT
>Ga0208972_1000817_pt1 | contig 11221 bp, 10 predicted proteins | sample AOAMet_48_BLW_10_2_FD_188232 | JGI IMG/M metagenome (GOLD analysis project Ga0208972, IMG submission 188232) | Ammonia-oxidizing marine microbial communities from Monterey Bay, California, USA - CAN11_48_BLW_10 (SPAdes) | ecosystem: Environmental > Aquatic > Marine > Intertidal zone | place...
CTTATCAAACCTACACCTGGGGACCGGATCAACAAAGCGTCTTTGGTGAATCTTTTGTGATCAACGATGGCGAGAAATCCCTCGGCGCCAAGGGCCTTTGGTACTTTGACCCCGCGTCCAAGACCATAAAAGGTGTGTTTGTCGCCACCAACATGCCCTTTACGGTGTTGCATTACCGATCACACTTCGAGGCAGGCACGCTCGTCAGCCAGGTCAGGAGCCTCGACAATCTCGGCAATGAAAGTCGGTACCAAGAAACAATAAGGGCTACGCAACCTGACGCCTATCTCTGGGAACTGACCGAGGCTGGGCACGCTGGCAGCACTATGAGGGCTGAATTTCATCGAGCACCTTGATGTTGCTCGGCTCAGACGTTTGTCGCGAGTTGCTCGCCTTGCCGTCATGGACTGAAGGACCTGTGGTCGTGTTTGCGCGCAACCTATTGGCTAATCAACTCAGACCGTCTTGAACCAGTGCGCCCTTTCATCGCTGGGCGCTCGGCTATTTTTTAAGGCTCGCCATTCCCAACCCAAGAAAGGGCGCCTAGGCGCCCTTTCTTGACCACAACTTGAGGGATGACGCCTTAGAAGGATTTGCCCACGGAAAAGACCAGTGCCTGACTCTCACTATCTGCTTGGTCCCCCAGATCATCGGAGAAGATAAACGAGACGCCTAAATCGATGTCCGAAACGCTCGTGCCGTATCCCAGTTCAATGTAATCACCATCAAAGTCCTTCCCGAAAGAGCCGTAGGTTCCATAGAGGCCAACCTCGGTCTCGAACCCTAACTCCAAGAAGTCATAGTCTGCTGGCGCGCCGAATCCATCCCACTCGCCGGAGGAGTAGCCTAAACTGAACATACCGAACCCCAACCCCAGATTGATTTCCTCGTAGGTGTCATCAAAATCACCGGTGTAGTAGTACCCGGTAAAACCGATACTGCCGGTTAATCCCGCCTCAGTCTCAAAACCATAGCCCCCATACAGATCCACTTCCAAGCCGTCACCGACATCAGCAGTCCAAGCACCTGCGTAGAAACCATTACCTTCCAAATCAACGCCCGCGCTACCGCTCGACTCCTTCTGAAGGATTCCCCGGTAGTAATACTCACTCGCAAAACCAATATTATAAGAAACCTCCGCCGCAGCGGCTTGCGTACCCGCAAAAGCACTTACTGCGATCAGACTACTCAAGACGTTCCGTGCAAAATTTTTCATCAATTCTCTCCATTTTATTGATTAACTGTTTTATCTCACCCTCTTTGAGGTGAACGAATCAGATCGGCATGAGCGCCTCACGGTTCCACACTAGATAAAGCAATTGGTAGGCCAACTTTTAAATCAAAGCACTCGCGAGCTTTATTGGTGCAAATACGACTGAATCGTGTGTTTTTATGCAGCCCGGCTGCCCAACGGTGAACCATTTTGAGTCATTTGCCCCAGAATAGCGCACAAAACACCGTCCAGCCTGCTTGCAACCTCAATGCCTCTCGCGTTACCTTTTCAAGCGTGGCGTTGATCACGCACGATCCTAGTCGTTTCTGCTCGGCCGGGCGTCAATGGACCACCAATATCCGGCAGGCGCCCAACTCAGAGGCCGCCTGGCCAGGACACGGTGAGACATCGGCCTGCGGACTTGCGGCGTCTCAAAGGCCGCAACCCGATTCTTGCCCTCATCACCGGAGCCATGCCTTATGATCCCCAGCCACTTTCCATCAAGAAAACCAGCCATCGTGATGGCGGGTTCCGGGCAAACCATCACCTTCGGAGAACTTGAAGACATCTCGAATCAGTTCGCGCACTTAATGCGCAGCCAAGGCCTCAAACGCGGCGACACCATTGCCTTGTGTCTTGAAAACCATCCCTACTTTCTGCCCATCTGCTGGGGCGCGCTCCGAGCGGGCTTGTATTTTACCGCCATAAGCTATCGATTAGCGGCCGCCGAAGTGCTGTATATCGTTAACGATTGTCGCGCGCGGGTACTGATTACCTCAACGCTGTTGACAGACACTTTTGAGCGCTTTTATCCCGATCTGGTTGAGCAGCCCGCCTGTTTCATGCTCGATAGCGAACACCTCAATGCACCGAGCCTGCTGGCTGCGCTGGCGGCTCAACCTAAAACCCCCATCAGCGACGAGTCCTACGGGCAAAGTTTACTCTACAGCAGCGGTACCACTGGGCGTCCCAAAGGGGTTAAGAAGCCCCTCTTTCAAGAACCCTTTGGCGCTGAGACCAGCCTCTTTCGGGCCGCGCAAAGTCGGTATGACTTTAGCGATGAGACCGTGTATCTATCACCGGCCCCGCTTTACCATGCGGCCCCCTTAGGCTTTACTATGAACGTTCTGCGCTATGGCGGTTGTGTGATTGTTATGCCGCAGTTTGATCCTGAAACCGCCCTACAACTGCTCCAAGATCATAACGTCACCCATGCCCAGTTCGTGCCCACGATGTTCGTCCGCATGCTCAAATTACCGAGCGACACACGAAGCCGATACACCTTTGCGAGTCTGCGCTGTGCGATTCATGCCGCCGCACCCTGCCCTGTCAGTATCAAGCATCAAATGATCGATTGGTGGGGACCGATTATCTGCGAATATTATGCCGGCACGGAAGGCAATGGCTCGACGTTTATCAGCGCTGAAGAATGGCTCAAGCACCCGGGCTCGGTGGGCCAAGCGGCGAATGATTGCCAAATCCATATCGTCGATGATTTCGGTCAAGAACTGCCGAGGGGCGCGCAAGGTGGCGTGTATTTTGAAGGCGGCGGCCAGTTCGAGTATCTCAACGATCCTGAAAAAACAGCGAACTCCCATCATGCCAACGGTTGGTCGACCTTGGGTGACATTGGTTATCTTGATGACGAAGGCTACTTGTACCTCACCGATCGAAAGTCTTTTATGATCATTTCCGGCGGCGTTAACATCTACCCGCAAGAAGCTGAAAATGTCCTGATCACGCACCCGCTAGTGGCTGATGTCGCCGTTTTTGGGGTGCCAAATGACGAGTTTGGCGAGGAAGTCAAAGCTGTCGTCCAACCCATGAACGTGGATGATGCAGGCCCGGAGCTTGCGGCGGAGCTCATTGCCTACGCCCGATCACAAATCGCCCATTTAAAATGCCCGAAGAGCGTCGACTTTCTTGAAGCCCTGCCGCGGCACCCAACTGGTAAGCTCTATAAAAGACTCTTAAAAGACACGTATTGGCAGCAAACCCCATGACCCAAGCTTTCAGCGGTATTCAGATTTTAGATTTCACCCAGGTTTTTGCGGGCCCCTTTGCCGTGATGCAATTGGCATTACTTGGAGCAGACGTCATCAAAATAGAGCAACCCGGCACAGGCGATCAGACCCGTGGCCTGATGAATGCGGGTACCGATCAAAACCAATCACCCTCATTTCTGACCATGAATGCCAATAAACGTAGTTTGACGCTCAATTTAAAATCGCCTGAAGCCGTTAACTTGATCAAACGGCTCATTGAAACGACGGATGTTGTGGTTGAAAACTTTAAAGCCGGAACCATGACCAAACTGGGTTTAGATTATGAAACCCTGAAAGTCTTAAAACCGGATCTAATTTACTGCTCAATTACCGGCTATGGCCAGTCAGGCCCAAAAGCAGGCGAGGCGGCTTACGATGGTGCAATTCAAGCGGCCTCAGGCATGATGTCCCAGAACGGGCATATGAGTACTGGCCCCACTCGAACCGGCTTTATGCCGGTTGATATGGCAACCGCGCTGAGCACGGCTTTTGCCATTTCGGCATCGCTGCATCGCAAGGCCACAACCGGCCTCGGGCAACACATTGATAGCGCAATGCTCGATACCGCAATCGTGATGCAAGCGTCGCAATTTAGTAACTATTTGAATCAGGGCCAACTATTGGGACTTCAAGGCAATGTCTCTCCAACCGGACAACCCACCGCCAATGTATTCCCCACCCAAGATGGGTTCATACAAATCACCGCACTCAAACAAAACCAGGTCGAGCAACTCTTTATGGCGCTGGACTGCTCGGAACGTCTTCAGGAAGCTGCCTTTCATGACCCGGCAAAACGAAAACAAAATCCGGAGGTGGTCAACGCCCTGCTTTGTGAAAAACTCCAAGGCAAAACGACCGCTACTTGGATGACCATTCTGCCTCAGCAAGGCATCCCCACGGCCGAGGTTAAGTCGATCCCTGAGGTCCTTGCGGACCCGCAGTTACTTGAGCGGGAGGTGATTGAGCAGATAGCGCCGACTGAGGCCAATGCCGACGCCATTCATATCGTTAAAGCCGGGTATTCTACCGATCAGGATGGGCCTACCATTACGCGGCCACCACCCAAGCTTGGTGAGCATACTCACGAAATTTTACGAGCGCTGGATCTGACGTCAAAGCAGATCGAGACCCTCCGATCGCTAGGCGTTATTTGAGTTCTCAACCGAGCCAGTTTATTGCGCTAATCATCGCCAAACAGATCCTTTAATTTCTGATCGAGATCATCAGGGCCATCATCGCTGAGATTTTCCTCAAAGTCAGTGACTGCTGGAGCTTCATCGAACAAAGCGGACAAGGCCGCACTCGCATCCGATTGATCCCGGCTTTGCGCGACTCGCCGAACCGGTTGCCCGGGTCGAAAAAAATCACAAAAATTGGCATTGGTCTTCTCGAGCGGCGGATCCGCCCGATCTTCTTGGCACGTCGAGCGATGACTGACGTCAAAGGATCGACACATATAACAACACCGAATTGGCGCGAAACAGCCCTGGCACACAGCTTGCCTCGAGATCGGCCTTGGCTCATCGCTCAAGTCGCTTTGGCATTGCCAGCACATTAACTTGGCCATCTCGCCGTCCTCAAGCGTCGGAGTAACTGATGCCCATTCCTGCCCGGACATCATTGTTCACGCCATATTGTGGAATCGGATAGCGCAGACCATTTTTGGATAGCGCTTCAAGCCCGGCAATAACCTTTGGCAGAAAGCTCGGCGGTATTGCCATCAGCAACTCATCCTCCATCACGCCGCCATAGCGCCTTTCGGCAAAACATGGGATCGAAAGACTGGGCTCACCTGTTTTCAAAGCGCGACCCCAGGAGTCCGCGCAAGCAGACTCCCCCACACAACCCCAATCCAATTTTTGATAGCCAGTCCATTGCAAGCCATTAATAAACAGAATCATTTGGGCGGGGGTTGCATAGATCAGACAAATGTCCGGCGGGTTCAGCCGGCCCGAGGCCAGTGGTGAGACCGCCATAGCTTCAAACTGCCCAAAGGCCACGACATCCATACTGGCTTGGTGTTTCGCAGCCTCTGATTGATCCTTGAACCAAACGCCTGCCATTTTATCGCCGGATAACCAACGCTCATCGCGAGGATGCAACCCGATCACCGTCCCACATTGGGCGCCCACCAAATCTTCCATCGTAATGCCAACGGTCCAACCATTACGGCTGGCTTGCCCAACAATTTGATCCGTCGTGTGGATCTCTTTGGGTCGTCTGATTTTAGGAATCGCTTCCATTTCTGCTCGGCTGGGAAAGAGCTTCATTCCGATAGGGGTGGTTCGGAGTCTGAGTAGCCGGTTGAGGTCTTCAACGACGGTTGGGCCGTCAAAAGCCAAGTTGGTAGAGATGATTTGATCTGTCATGGCGCGCGATTCCTTAGGGTACTTCAACACCTTACCGCGACTTCACCAAGCCCTAAAGCTTTTAGACCGCCATATTGTGCTTAAGCTTTTTTAGCGCTTGAGATTCTAATTGCCGAACCCGTTCAATCGAGATACCAAAGCGTTCTGCAAACACTTTAAGTCCTAACTTTTCATCACTCAGCCAGCGGCCCTGCACAATTTGAAGCGAGCGCTCGTCCAATTGCTTTAAGGCCTGCCTAAGTTCACCCGCATCAGTCGCCTCGGACTCGGAATCCGCCACAATGTCTAACGGATCCAGGCTATCACTGTGTAAATACAGTTCTGGGGCCCCGTAGTCCTCATCATCCTTTTTTTCAAAGGGTTGATCCTGTCGACTCAGGCGCTGATCCATCTCGACGACATCGGCCTCGGATACATCGAGCAAGGTTGCAATGCGCTTTGCCTCTAAGGCATCAATGAAACCCGAACCCTGCTTATTTTTGCGCAAATTAAAGAACAACTTTCGCTGCGCCTTGGTCGTTGCAACCTTCACCAGCTTCCAGTTTTTTAAAATATAGTCGTGTATTTCGGCTTTGATCCAATGCACGGCAAAGGTCAACAATCGCAACTTGCGTTCGGGGTCAAACTTCTTGACCGATTGCATGAGACCCACATTCCCTTGCTGAATCAGATCTTCAAGCGGCAATCCATACCCTGAATATTGTTTGGCGATGTACACAACATAACGAAGATGTGCCAGAACCAATGCCCGAGCGGCACTGACGTTGTCCCCATCTTTGTATTGCTCAAACAAGGTGACTTCTTCTTCACGGGACAATTTTGGAACCCGGTGCACCGCGTCCAAGTAGCTATATAAGGACTGCCCACTCAATACCGGGACCATTTGCGGCCTTAGACTCAACTCCATTAAACACCTCCAGAGGTGTGTATTTTAACGCTGTACAGTCTACTTAAGGCTGATTTGGGCATAATCAAGCCCCAACTCCGTTTTTTTCAAAAATCGGGCACAATGCCTCAGATTGAGCGCTAGTCTAAAAACATACTATCCTTGTCCTACGCATCAAAAATTATGAGCGGCTAAACAACCCATGAAGCAACAGACCGTGACCATCTCGAGCATCGATTGGGCCCATTGGCAGCCCGATCTACTGACGACACTTGTTTTTATTCGGCAGCAACAGCAAGTACTTTTGATCCACAAAAAAACGGGTCTCGGTGCTGGCAAAATACTGGGTCCTGGCGGCAAGCTCGAGCCTTTTGAAACCCCGCTCGCTTGCGCCATCCGAGAAACCGAGGAAGAGCTAGAGATTACCCCCCACGACCTTCAACCAATGGCCGAATTGTTTTTTCACGATTTGGCTTCCCCAAAAATAAAAGTTTACGTGTATGTCACAGATCATTTCGTGGGCACGCCAACCGAGACCCGCGAAGCAGCGCCGCTTTGGTGTCCAATGGCGAATCTACCGCTGGATAAAATGTGGGCGGATGATCAATTTTGGCTGCCCCAAATCCTTCAGAATGAACCCATCTGTGGCTGGTTTTACTTCGATGGGGAGCATTTGGTCGACCATCACATCGAATCGACTGCCGTTTCGTTTTAGCCCAATCTTCGCGCTCGCCCTGATTAACCCTCAGCGCCAAACAGCTCTCCCAAAAAAGCCTTAACCGACCGACTGGCACGTGCGTTCGCAGTTGTGGAATAGACCGTTCCAAAATCTGGATTGTCGGCATCTGGGTTGGTGAAAGCATGGGTTGTGCCACCGTAGACATGCATCTGCCAGTCCACGCCTGCCGCGCTCATTTCTTGCTCAAACGCGAGTACTTGCTCAGGGGGAACCATGGGGTCATCGTGGCCATGTAAGCACAGCACTTTTGCGGTAATCGACGCATTAGCCGCGTTGCCTGCGCTAAAAATACCGTGAACGCTGGCAACACCCTGAACCGGGGCGCCCATTCTCGCCAATTCAAGCACACACATTCCGCCAAAGCAGTAACCCACGCCGACGATGCGCGTTGCATCGACCTCGGGTCGTGCGCTCGCGGCTTTCAGTGCTGCGTTTATCCGTTGCCGCAACAAGCCTCGATCGGAGGCAAAGGGCGCCATGAGCGCGGTGTTTAAGGCCACATCACCATCGGCGCCAAAAACGCCTTTGCCGTACATGTCAAGCGCAAATGCGGCATACCCGAGCCCCGCAATCTCGTGCGCTTTATCGATTGCGTATTGCCGTCGTCCGGTCCAATCATGGGCGACCAGTACCAGCGGTTTTGGTCCGTCATCCTCACTCTGAACCAAGCAGCCTTCTAACAAAATGTCACCGTCGTAATATTCGATCAGCTTCGATTGCATTCCGTGATCCTCTTCTTTGAAATAGTACTTGTTCAATAAACTTTTTAATCTCAATGGTTACCGCAGCTCGGCCACGGCTTCGTTAAAACCTGAGGTTACCCTGAAGTCTCAACCCGATAGCCCCTTGTTCTCGCGCGCGCAGCAATTGAATTGGCAACCAGCATGTATCACTAATCTGCCTGCGAGTTTAAACCCGCAGCAGGTGCAAACCCAAACTTGCCGCGCGCGCCCCAAGCGCCTTTTGAACTTCGGCAGTTAGATGATAACCGTCTTCAGTGATGGCGCCCGCCGGCGCACCTGTCTCAAAATCGAGATGCGCCGCAAAGTCGAGCCCACTAACCGATCGTTTCAGGACCGCATCCATTAGCCGCGCTCGGACACCACAAACTGCACGCAAAGGTTGGGGCAAAGCTTGAAAGCGTGCCATCGGGGGGAGCCCCAGAAAAATAATCTTGGCCGTGCCTTTTTGTCGAATCAAAAAAATTAGGTCGAAGATCCTAGCCTGCCACCGCATCAATGAGGTCAGCCTTGAAACATCGTTGATCCCCATCGAGATCAGAATCAAGTCAACCTTTAAATCATCAATTCCACGGCAGGTCGCCAGCACGTCGCCAGCGGTGGCGCCCGCCTGTCCTGCCACTTGCCACGTGGTTTCGCGGTCAGCTTGGCCGATTAAAGATTCTGTGCAATAGGCCGTTATACCTTGACCAGAGTTAAGGCTATCCCCGGGCACAATGGCCTGATCCCCAAGGCCCAATACTCGACGCGCGACACTAGACGTTGATACATTATCCGGCCAAGCACCCAGTAACGTTACCCCATCGATTTTTGGAGGTTGTCGCCGAATCAGCTTCAACTGGAGCCAACAGACCGGTAACAAAGGCAAGCAAAAGGCCCAAACAACAGCACGCACCAGCACAAGAAAACCCTTTTCTAATCATTCCCTTCAGGCGCGCCGCTTTAATCTCGGCGCGTATTTTTAACACAATTATTGATCAATTCTTGACGCCATCACAAGGAACCGGCTAACCTCTCGTCACTTCATTTCGTCAGGTGTTTTAGCTTAAAACCCTAAAATGAAACGGGAAACCGGTGAGAATTGATTCAATTCCGGTGCTGCCCCCGCAACGGTAAGCGAGGTGCGCTGCTTAATACCACTGTGCTCAAGAGCATGGGAAGGTTGCAGTGCAAACGTGTTCGCACGACGCTCGTAAGCCCGGAGACCGGCCTGACAACAATGCGGCAATGAACTGCGGCGGGCGGGTCATGACCATTGACTACTCCTGCGCGCTATAACCAGACCCAATTGCTCGGCGGGAGCAGGAGATGTTTCAATATGCCCTTCTTTTATCAAACAACTTTAACCCAAACTCGGGCCAAGCCCACTTTTTTGGCCCAAGTGCTTTTAACGTTATTACTCTTATCCGGTTCTGGCGCCCTTTGGGCGCAACCCAGTGATGAAACCATCACGGTAACCGCCTCTCGATTGCCTATGGACAGTCTTCGATCCGGTAGTCAAATCACGATTATCTCCAAAGCAGACATCGATCTTCGAAACCCTAACTCACTGCCGGATTTACTGCGCGGACAGCCTGGCCTGAGCGTTAGCCAACAAAGCGGCCTTGGCGGCCTGACCCAAGTTCGAATGCGAGGCCGAGAAGCCAATCATGTTCTGGTTCTCGTTGATGGGGTTGAGGCGAACGATATTGGTCAGGGCAGCGAGTTCAATTTCAGCCAATTTCCCGTGCGACAAATCGAGCGCATTGAAATTGTGCACGGTGCAGAGAGTGCCATTTGGGGCAGCGATGCCATCGCAGGCGTGATACACATCATGACCCGGTCACCCGAAAGTCAGCCCAGCACAACATTTTTGTTGAGCGCTGGCAGTAACCAAACCCAGAACCTCGCGATTGACAGCGCAACAAGGCTTGGGGAGACTCAGTTGGCACTCGGCATCAGCCATTTTAAGACGCAAGGCTATAACGTCTCGCGTCAAGGCGATGAACGCGATGGCTCTCATCAGCGGGCGGCCTACTTGCGCACGTCTTCCCCAGTATCCGAACATTGGCGTCTTGGTAGTGTGTTTCGACTACAGCAAAGCCAGAACGACTTCGATGATGTCGACTACGCGCTGACCGGCCTGCCGACGGATGCTGACTTTACAACAGCCCATCAAAACTGGATTGCTGGCGTGCGCATGGTGTCGGATCATGAGGATTTACAACAATCTTTATCCTTCAACTTTAGCCGGGATAAAAATGACAACCGAACGACACCCAATGCGGATACTCAAACCGATAGTGCGAAACATCAGGTCAACTATCAGATCAGTAAAACCATCAATACGGGTACCTGGATCGGTCTGATGGAATACGAGTCATTGCACTTTGAGCAACGTGGCCCGAGCAGTTTTTTTGGAGACCCCAATCAGGACCATTCGCTGACTCAACTGGCACTTGGCGGAGAGTACCGGCTCGACCAAGACAACTGGACCGGATCCTTGAGCGCAAGGCTCGAACAGAATTCAGACTTTGGTGCAGGCCATAGCTTACGCGGCAATGCCGCTTACTTCCTAACCGAGGCGACCAAAATTTTCGGCGCAATCGGGCGATCTACCAAGAACCCAACCTTTACCGAGCGCTTCGGCTATTACACTAACTTCAAAGGTAATGATGCACTGAAGCCCGAACACAGCCTCGCCTTGGACTTCGGGATCTCTCACCGTTTTTCAGCCCTACCCATCACGATGGCACTACAAGGGTACGCGGCGCACCTTGAAAACGAAATCAACGGCTTTGTCTATGATCCGGTCGATTTCGTTTTCACCGCCAACAATGATCCGCGCCGCAGTAAACAACGCGGCTATGACGCCAAAATCAACTGGCAGGCTTCCGACGCGCTCACGGTTGAGGCTTTCTATGGAAGGCTCAAAGCAACCGATGGCGACAGCCTCGACGAGCTCAGGCGACCTCGAACCACAGGCTTCTTCGCCATCGCCTATCGCGCGGAGAACTGGCAACACCAACTCTCTGCGGCCTATACAGGCAAAAGCGAAGATATCTTTTTCCCGCCCGTCGCGCCCTTCCAAGAACGCGTTCAAATGGATTCCTTTACATTGGTTTCTGTCACATCAAACGTTTTAATTAGCAAAAAGTTCGAGGCGTTCGTTGCAATTGAAAACCTCTTAGACACGCAGTTTGAAGAGGTATTTGGTTACCAAAGATCTGGCAGAACCGCTCGGCTTGGA
>Ga0208972_1000820_pt1 | contig 11192 bp, 8 predicted proteins | sample AOAMet_48_BLW_10_2_FD_188232 | JGI IMG/M metagenome (GOLD analysis project Ga0208972, IMG submission 188232) | Ammonia-oxidizing marine microbial communities from Monterey Bay, California, USA - CAN11_48_BLW_10 (SPAdes) | ecosystem: Environmental > Aquatic > Marine > Intertidal zone | place...
TCTGTTTGGCTTACAGTATACCAACCATTGGTTAACTTAATAAGTCTTTTTACTTTGTCATTATTGGCTAAATCTCCGAGCAAATGATGGTTTTTTGGGTGTTTTCCAAAGGAGATAGCCTTGGAGTCAAACAAAGAATAGTCACCAATTAAAAAGGCATCTTTTGTAGCTACATTTGCCAACCATAAAACGGCATTTAACGGTGCTGGTTTGGTCTGAATTTCTGTGTATGGTATTTGCTGGTCTTTTAAAGCCTTTTCAAATTTCAAAAAAGTGATTCCTTTGATAATAAGAGTCAATACCAAATAACTACTGCTCAATAAAAGGCCAATGTTATTAAGCCTTCTACGAGCTGGAGTTCCTCGTTTTTTAAACAAAACCAAAATACAACACAGCAAAAAAGGTAGTGTATATAATGGATCTACCACAAAAATATTTTTGAAAGCAAGTCTCAAATCAAAAGGCCAAAATAATTGTGTCCCCCAGGTAGTGTGCGCATCTAGCAGTGGATGAGTCAAAAAACCACAGAAAAATAACCAAGACCACTCCCGCCAAGTTGCCCCTTTTTCTTTCTTTGAAACTAGCCAACCAAAAAGGGGTGCAAAGAGTACCGAGAACAAAATGGAGTGTGTAAACCCTCTGTGGAATTCTAAGGCAGTAACTGTATCTACAAAAAATCTAGAAATAACATCTAAATCTGGAATGGTTCCTGCTACAGCTCCATAGAGCAAAGCTTTATTCCCTACTTTGCTTCCCAACACTGCCTGGCCAACAGCAGCTCCTAATACAATTTGTGTTACAGAATCCATATTAGTTTACAATTCCCATTTTTTTTAATAAAAACGAAGCGTTCATGTTTTGACATATTCCTTTTTTAAAGATATAATCAAAATACAGCTCGTTATTCTCTATGCTTGCATCAAAGTAATAATTTTCTACCTCAGAGTAAGTGTTGGCAGTTTCACATAAGCTCAAGTCATGAGTTGCAATAATACCTGTTGCCTTACTTTGTACAAGTTTTTCAATAAACTTCTTGGATCCACTGGCTTTATCTTGGCTGTTGGTACCTTTTAAAATTTCATCTAGTATAATAAAATAGGTGTCATTTTCTATTGCTTGTACTATGTACTTTAGGCGTTGTAGCTCGCTAAAAAAATAAGACGCATCTTGGGTCAAGTTATCGGTGGTACGCATGCTTGTAATGAGCTTGATGGGCGAATATTGTGATTGTGCTGCTGGAGTTGGCAGGCCCATATTGGCCATTACAATTTGCAAGGCCACTGTCCTTAAAAAAGTACTTTTTCCAGCCATATTGGCTCCTGTTATAATAAAAAATTGCCCTGCATCTATTTGCATGGTGTTTGAAACAGCGCGCTGAGGATCTAATAATGGATGCGCTGCCTCTTGCATATTTAAAACAGATCCCCCATCTGTGATGCTTGGATATGTTTGCAATGGATGATTGAAAGCATAGGCGCCCAAAGTGTTATACCCATCAAAAAAATGAAGTACTTCAAACCAAGTTGATACCTCTTTTTTATGGGCCATGATCCACTTTTCTATATGGTGGCTTACACGCATATCTCGCAGCATAAAACCATTGGTTAACACGCCAATTAAAATATTGTTACGCTGGTCTAAACTACTAAGATACCTTGAGAATTTTTGCAATACCGCAGATGCTTTTTGACCTGAGCCCTCTATTTTTTTCTTTTGATCTTGAAGTAAAGCGGCTTTAAAATCTTGTGTTTCTATTTGAATGATTAACTTATAATACTGCTGAAATGTGCTGTGTATTTGAGTAGTATGTGTGGCAAGTTTATTAACTTTTTTTATAAAAACTCCTGAAATAATAAGCCCTATTAAAAACCATCCAAAGAGCATGTAACCACTTATTAAACCAAAAAAATAGGACACAACACACACACCAGAGATAACAGAAAAAAGCGTGCTCAGTAGTGGAATTTGTTTTGGAACAAAAGCCTCATACGTTGTAAGCCAAGAAGTTACTGTTTTGGTCTTGGTTTTGGTTTGCACCAAGCAGGCCACTGCAGCAAATTGCTGCCTCCAATGTGGCAGAGATGCTAGTTCTTTTACAGCTTCTTGTTTTTGAGGTATGCCTGTAATATCATTACTGGTAAGAAGGCTAGCTAAGGTATCTGTTCCGCTTTGTAGAGTAGTTCTGTTGGCGTATTGAAAAAAACTGCCTACTCCAAACAAATCTATGTCATGACTATAGCTATGTGTTGTATCTTGATATTGATTTCCTGTTTCAAATTCATGAAAATCTCTATTTAGAATTTTCAGCTCTTTTTTATTAATAGCAATAAGCTGCAGTAAAAGGTCCCGTTTGTATTTTATGTCTTGATGGCGTGTTATTAAAAAAAGGAATAGTGCAATGCCAAAAAGTAATACCACACCAATTACTTTTGTATTTTCAAAGAAAAAATACACACCAAAAACTAAGGCTATAAAAACCCCTAGACGCAACATACTGGAGCGTATTAATTGATTTTGTAATCTAGAAACTTGCGCAGAAAAAGAAGTGATTTTTTCTGTGTAGAAGGTCTTTGGGTCTATCATAAAATTATGCTATTTCATATAACACAGGCCTACTAGGAGCTGCATCATTTTCAAAGGGTGCTACTTGTAAATTTAATACATAAGACCCATCTTTAATAGTGTCATTTACGTAAACAAACTCTGTTATTGTAGCGTTTTTTCTTGGACCTTGTGGGATATTCCAAAATGCTTTGTGCGCCAGTAAAGCGCCATCATCTTTTTCTTTATCTACAGAAGGCAAATCTATAAGTAAATGCTGCACCCCTAGATCTCTCAAAAAGGCAGCTGCCTTGTAATCTAGATAAGGCCAATTGGTGTTGGAGTATTTCCGTGAGGTTTTTGAAATTGTATTAGGCATTGTTCTTATTACAACCGCCTTAGGGGTTTTGTTTTTTATTTTTTCTTTTACAGCATCCAATGTTAGCACATAATCTTCCTGTATTAACACAGGAGAAATGGTAATTACCTCTGCCGTAAAAAAGAAACTCTTCAGCGCATCATTTACAGAGTAAAATGAATCTGTAATGTGTCCTAGACATTCTGTATGGGTACCATGAGCGTGAGGGTTAAAGGAAATGTTATTGAAATTCACGGCAGCTCCCTTGCTTACTTTACCAACCCAGTCTCCGAGTTGTACTGCAGAAATTTCTGGTTTTTCAAGATACCAAGCCAAAGGGTTTTGTGGGCTGTCTGACATCACAATAGAGATGTCTAAAGGCCTTGAAAGGTCTATAGTAACTTTTGTATTATTAGTGTTAATGGTTGCTAACATAGCGATGGTTTTACAGATTCAATATACAACTCTCCTGGCTTAAATCATAAATAAATCTGCGGCAATACCATCTGTTAAAAACTTCCCTTTTTTAGTAGCCTTAATAACATCTCCTTCACAAATCAACAAACCTAAAGCAATGTGTTGCTGCATATTTTGTTTCAAATACTCCTGAAATTTTAGTCCAAAAAAGGCGCCTATTTCATCTATAGAAACCCCGCCGGCAGTTCTAAGACGCGTCATTATATATTCATTGTATTGGTTTTCTGTGGTTAGTATCTCTGTAGTTAAGGGTAGTACTCCCTTTTCAATACTTTTTATGTAGCGGGGATTGTTTGATACATTCCAACTTCTAGAAACTACATCATAACTATGGGCAGATGGACCAACACCCAAATACGGTTTTCTCATCCAGTAGGATGAATTGCTTTGAGACTCCCAGCCAGGAATACAAAAATTAGAAAACTCATAATTATGATATCCAACAGCTGCCGTTTTTTCAACTAAAACCGCGTGATGCTGGGCAGCAACCGCGTCATCAACAGGGCGTATAATTCCATTTTTAATAAAACGTTCTAAGGCTGTTTTAGGCTCTACCGTTAATACATAACAAGAAATATGCGGAACCTCTAAAGACAATGCTTTTTCTATGTTTTCTTGCCATCTTTGAGGTGACATTTGAGGAATACCATACATTAAATCTATACTAATGTTTTTGAAATACTGTTTGGCTTTTTTAATACAATCAAGAGCTTCTGTTTGGTTGTGAGCTCTGTTCATGAGTTTTAAATCTTCTTCAAAAAAAGATTGTATCCCTATAGAAAGTCTATTTATTTTAGAACTCGCAAGGGCAGTAATTTTAGCATCTGTTAAATCATCGGGGTTTGCCTCTAGGGTAATCTCTGGGGTATCTACTACAGTAAAATTATCATACACCGTTTGCAAAACAAGATCAATTTCTTGAGGGGTTAACAAACTTGGAGTACCTCCTCCAAAGTAAATGGTTTCTATGGGTTGGGTAAGCTCTTCTTTGCGGAGAATAAGTTCTTTACAAATTGCGCCAAGCATGGCATCTCGTTTGTTTAAAGATGTTGAAAAATGGAAGTCACAATAATGACACGCTTGTTTACAAAAGGGAATATGAATGTAGATACCAGCCATTAAAATACAGCGTTACTTTTTTACTCGTTTTTCATTTTGACTCACAAAACTGGACCATCCAGAGTAACTCTTGCCTGTGCTTAGGTCTTTTCCGCTATTATAAAAATGACAAACTGCAGCCGCAAGGCCATCTGTGCTGTCTAAATTTTTTGGTAATTCTTTGAGCCCTAAGATGCTTTGAAGCATTTTTGCTACCTGTTCTTTAGAGGCATTACCATTACCGGTAATGGCCATTTTTATTTTCTTTGGCGCATACTCTGTAATGGGTATATCTCTAGACAATCCTGCAGCCATGGCAACTCCTTGGGCGCGTCCTAATTTGAGCATAGACTGTACATTTTTACCAAAAAAAGGAGCTTCAATAGCAATCTGGTCTGGATGATTGGTGTCTATAAGCTCTATGGTACGCTCAAAAATTAGTTTAAGGCGTTTGTAGTGATTGTCATACTTGGAGAGTTGCAATTCATTGAGTTGTAGGAATTCCATTTTGTTTCCAACTACTTTAATAAGTCCAAAACCCATAATAGTGGTTCCTGGATCAATACCTAGTATGATGTTGGATGTTGTGCTCAATGACTTGTTTTTTGTTTATGATAATGTCTTTGGTAGCTATTTAGACCAGACACTACTTTCTTGTTACAAATCTAAACAAAAGCACCACAAACAAGACTACTTTGTTTGCAATACAATTGGCAAGCTAAAAGCTACCGCAACAGGAACACCTCTTTTATGGGCTGGTTCCAAAGAAGGTATGCTGTCTATGCTTTGCCTAACCCAGGTAGATAACTCTGGGAAGCTTGCACTAGTGAGACTATCCATTTGTAATGTATTTAGGCTAATGTTGCCTTTCTCTGAAACAGCTATAGCCGCCCAAAGGGTGTCTTTTATGGCTCTAGTACTAACAAAATGCTTTGAGGAAAACCCTGCGTATATTTTTGAAACCAATGTGTTTTCAAAACAAATTTTACTTGCCTGTTTTTCTGAAATATGCTGACAAGAACTAAAGCTTGGAAATTGATCTACGTCATTCCAAGAAATAGTTTTAATCTCTTGTTGGTAAAATGTCTCTGAAGATATTTTATCTGTCTCAAAATACTGGCAAGAAGCCAATACAAATAACACTAAAACATAAAATGCATATTTCATGATTTTGAAATTATATTTCTGAACTTGAAAAATACACATTTTGTGGCGATCCCCTTATGTGTTGTTTAATTTATCTTACCCAGGGCATAATTATTATACAAAAGCCGCTCTTAAAAAGGCGGCCTTTGTTTTTGGTTTTACTAATTGTAGTTTAAAGAGTTCCGCGCTTGGCCTGTTGTCTCTCTATGGCTTCAAATAAGGCTTTAAAATTTCCAACACCAAAAGATTGTGCTCCTTTTCGCTGAATGATTTCAATAAACATAGTGGGTCTATCTACAATAGTATTTGTGAAGATTTGCAACAGGTACCCTTCCTCATCACGGTCTATTAATATACCATGTTTTTTAAGCACTTCAATGTCTTCATCAATCTCTCCCACGCGCTCCAAAACATCATCATAATAGGTCTCTGGAACATACAAAAACTCTACCCCTCTTTCACGCATTGCAGAGACTGTTGCAACTATATCATCGGTGGCTAGGGCTAAATGCTGAACCCCCGGCCCGTTGTAAAAGTCAAGATACTCCTCAATTTGTGATTTCTTTTTCCCTTTTGCTGGTTCGTTTATAGGAAACTTAATACGGCCATTACCATTACTCATTACCTTACTCATTAGGGCTGTATAATCTGTGGCAATGTCATCATCTGCAAAAGAGATAATTTGAGCAAATCCCATCGTTTTGGCATAAAACTCACACCATTTATTCATTTCTCCCCAACCTACATTACCTACTATATGATCAATAAATTTTAAGCCAACTGATGCGGGGTTATAGTGTGATTCCCACTTAGAATAGCCTGGCAAAAAGATTCCGTTGTAGTTTTTACGTTCTATAAAAAGGTGAACGGTTTCTCCATAGGTATACACTCCAGATTTAATAACATATCCGTCTGCATCCTCTTGGCGAGTTGGCTTCATAAAAGGTTTTGCGCCTCGTTTTGTAGTTTCCTCAAAAGATTTGGTAGCATCATCTACCCATAAGGCGATTACTTTGGCTGCGTCACCATGAAGGTTAATGTGCTCATTAATAGGGCCGTCTTTGGTTAGTGGTGTAGTGAGCACCAATCTAATTTTATCTTGCTTTAAAACATAAGACACGCTATCTTTTCTTCCTGTTTCTAGACCGGCATAGGCCTCGCTTTGAAAGCCAAAGGCTGTTTTATAAAAATAAGCAGCCTGTTTTGCGTTTCCAACATACAGCTCTACATGATCTGTTCCCAGCAAGGGTAGAAAATCTTCTGCTTCATCAAAGAGTTTACGCAAGGAATACTCTGTGTTTTGTAAGTCTTTTAAATTTTTAATCTCAGCTGCCATAATGTGTCGTTTTTAGGCCAATAGCTCTAAAGAAATAAGCTATTTTCTTAGTGCAAATATCTATAATAATATTGAGATTTCTGGTGCCAGAAACAAAAGCCCTGGTAAAAGTGATTTTTTAAACCTTAAACACCTCTAATAAACCACTACTTTGTGGAAGACTAAATATACTTTGAGGGTGCTACTTTTAGCAAAAAAAGATACATTTGTTTTTTCAATTTTGTAACTAGATATGGTATGTTAAAAGCAGTACTTTTTGATATGGATGGTGTAATTGTGGACACAGAACCTTTACACCGAAAGGCCTATTTTTTAATGTTTAAAGACATGGGTATAGCTGTTACTGAGGCAATGTACACAAGCTACACAGGCCAGTCTACCATAAATATTTGCAAGCAATTGGTGGGGCATTTTAATCTAGATGCAGCTCCGCAAACACTTGTGGCAATTAAAAGAAAACATTTTAAATATTTGTTTGAAAATGATACATCACTTCAACTCTTGGACGGTGTATTAGCCCTTATAAAAAACTATTACAACAATGGTCTTACCCTAGTTTTAGCCTCCTCGGCTTCGATGCCTAATATTAATCGCATTTTTGAGCGCTTTGACTTAGACCAATACTTTGTGGCTAAATTAAGCGGCGCAGACTTAAAAGAAAGTAAACCACATCCAGAAATTTTTATTAAAGCTGCACAGGCATCAGGACAGTCCAAAAAGCACTGCATGGTGATTGAAGACTCCAGCAATGGTATTAAAGCAGCCAATGACGCAGGTATCTTTGTTATTGGGTATGATAGTACTCACTCTACAGATCAGGATTATAGCAAAGCTGATAAAGTAGTAAGCTCATTTTCTCAGATTCATTACCATAGTGTAGCCGAATTTTTTTAAAACAAACGTTTTACAGGAGTACTAAAAAATTGAAAAGCCATCACTTGCGTGATGGCTTTTCGCCCCAAATTTGATTAACACCCTTAGGTATCAACCTACTTATAATTTCGAAATTACATAAAAATGAGAAAATATACATCTCATTTCACGCAACTTTTTGTTTACCAGCTTGCTACTAGCATTATTTTCTTAGATTTTACATACCCAATGAATAAAATATAAGCCTAATACGACGTTACCAGTAAAAGGGCTAGTGTGCAACTTTTTTTATTGGTACCTACATTATTTTTTATTGTAAAAATTTGGGTTAAAAGTTGTGTTTTTTTGATCTTGATAGGTGGTGGCTGTAAAGCCCTCATGTATAGAATAGGCTCCGGTCTCTCCTTTTTTATTGACCGCAATATACCCCACCTGGAAGTCTTCAAAGTTGGGTGTTTTTTCTATAATTCTAAGGATTGCTTGCTCACAAGCTTCTTGTGGAGATTTTCCTTGTCTCATGAGTTCCACAATTAAATAACTTCCCACTGTTTTTAGCACTTCTTCTCCCAGACCTGTTGCAGTTGCAGCGCCTATTTCATTGTCTACAAATAAGCCCGATCCAACAATAGCAGAGTCTCCCACGCGTCCAGGCATTTTATATGCCAGGCCACTTGTGGTGCATCCGCCAGATATTGTACCGTTTTTATCAATGGCCAACATGCCAATGGTATCGTGATTTTCTATGTTAATAATAGGCTTGTATTTGGAGGTTTTCTTCCAGATTTCCCAATCTTTTTTTGATTGTTCTGTCAATAAATTTTCTCTTTTAAAACCTTGAGAAACAGCAAATTCTTCAGCGCCAACACCCGCTAAAATAACATGAGGAGTATCTTCCATTACCTTTTTAGCTACAGCAATAGGATGCTTTATATTTTGCATACACAACACTGCGCCATAATCGCCTTTTTCGTTCATAACACAGGCGTCCAAGGTAACACGGCCATCTCTATCTGGAAGCCCTCCAATACCCACAGATTGCCCCAGTGCATTGGCCTCTTCTATGGCGCAACCAGCAATAACTGCATCTAAGGCAGAACTCCCTTGCTCCATAGATTGCCATGCCTTTTGGGTTGCCTGCTTTACACTCCAAGTAGCAATTACAACCGGTAGTAAAGAATTTGAAAATAGCACATCTTGTGTGTCTTTAGCTCCCTTTGGAGTGGCAGCAGTAGCTGCAAGACTTGAGCCTAGGGCCGTTATTCCAACAGAGCCTAGGGCTGCTTTTTGTAAAAAATTGCGTCTTTTCATGCTGTTATTTTATTTCTATTTCATCTGTAAAAATCCAAGCTTTACCATCAAAAGGGTGCCCAAGGTGCCAAGGGGGTACATCTCCTAAATTTGTAGCCTTTAGCTTTATAAATTGTGCTTTTTGATTTGTTTTAAATACTACAGATTTTATTGAAGCATCTTGGCTTGGTATGGCTGCATCTATTTTTTGCACCCCAATAGAGGTGTATTTTTTACCATCTGTGGAAATCAAACACGTTACCTGGGTGGGGTAAAAAATCCAACTGCGCTGTTCTTGTAAAAAGTTTGTTTTAATTTCTGAAATATTTTGCACCGATCCTAGATTTACCTCAGCATCAAGATCCTTATCACTGTAGCCCTGCCAGGCGCCAGTTCTAAAATCTAAAGCCCCTTTAATACCATCAATCAAGGCGTTTTCTCCACTAGCGCTATACTCATTGGCATATTGTGTGTTTAATGTAATACTTACATTTGGATCTATCTTAAAAAACTGGGTACTCAATACTCCACTTTTCTTACCTTGTTTTTGGGCATATGTTTTAATTAATACAGATTCTGAAACAGCAATGGCAGCCTCGTATTTAATAAATTCTCCTTGATCAATACTATAATAGATGTCTGCGCCGGGATCTGCAACTCCAAGGGTAATACTGGTGCTGTTTTTAAAACTCACGGTGCCAGAGGCAATAAAAGGAGTTAGCAATATTTGATGTTCTTGTATTTGGGTGCTTGGAATTTGATGCTCTTTTGTGCCCCATGGGCTTGGCGTGTTTGTCATTTCAAATACCAAGGTTCCACCAGAGATAATTTCTTGATGGTACAGATAACTTCTATCCAAAACCTTACCATTTAACTTTGCAGACTTTATGTAGAAATTTTCCTTAGAAATACCATTGGCTTGCACCGTAAATTGTTTTGAGTCTTCTAGGTTAATGGTTGCTTTTTCAAACAAAGGAGATCCTATAATGTACTGATTACTGCCAGGAGTTACAGGGTAAAATCCAAGAGAGCTAAAGACATACCATGCGCTCATTTGGCCACAGTCTTCATTACCACTAACCCCATCTGGAGCGTTTGAGTACAATGTTGTTAAAATCTCTCTAACGATGCGCTGGGTATCACTTGGCTGATTAACAAAATTATACAAATAGGCCATGTGGTGGCTTGGCTCATTACCGTGTACATACTGCCCTATGAGTCCTGTAATATCTGGTTGTTTGCGTCCAGAGGTTTCTTGTTTTGCGGTAAACAAATTATCTAAATGCTGTGCTAATTGCTTTTTACCACCCATTAATTGCATCAAGCCAGAAATATCTTGTGGTGCATACAAGCTGTATTGCCATGCGTTGGCCTCTGTGTAATTAAAGTTCACCTCATAAGGATCGAAAGGACCAAACCAAGTATTATTAAACCTTCCCTGCATAAAACCTGTGCTTGGATTGTACATGTTTTTATAATACTGTGCCCGCTCAGTAAATTGTTTAAACACTTGGGTATTACCCATTTTTTTTGCCATTTGAGCAATGGTCCAGTCATCATATGCGTATTCAAGGGTTTTAGAAACACTTTCGCTTTCCATTTCAACAGGAACAAAACCTACATCTTTGTAAGAAGCTAAACCTAGCTTGTCTTGCATAGCACTATGGGTCATGGCCTCCAGGGCTTTTTTACTGTCATACCCAGAAATCCCCTTAAGGTAGGCATCTGCAATGACTGGTACTGCGTGATACCCAATCATACACCCCGTATAATTGGCGCTCAAATCCCAAATTGGCATGATACCACCTTCGTCATATTTTGCTAAAAAGGTGTTTATAAAATCGTTGGTGCGCTCTTGCTCTATGATGGTATACAAAGGATGGGCTGCTCTGTAGGTATCCCAGAGAGAGAAAACAGTGTAGTAGTCAAAGTCTTTTGTTTGGTGTATTTCTAGATCCATACCTCTGTAACGACCATCTACATCTTGATATATATTAGGGGCAATCATGGTGTGATAAAGGGCCGTATAAAAAGTGGAAAGGTTGTCTTTATTTGCGTCTTCAACAACAATTTTCT
>Ga0208972_1000822_pt1 | contig 11175 bp, 7 predicted proteins | sample AOAMet_48_BLW_10_2_FD_188232 | JGI IMG/M metagenome (GOLD analysis project Ga0208972, IMG submission 188232) | Ammonia-oxidizing marine microbial communities from Monterey Bay, California, USA - CAN11_48_BLW_10 (SPAdes) | ecosystem: Environmental > Aquatic > Marine > Intertidal zone | place...
TTAGCAAATATTTTTATAAAATCAATATTTATCGATAATATGGTTTTTGCCTATTTTTTAGGTATGTGCTCATATTTAGCAATTTCTAAAACCGTTAAGACATCAGTTGGAATGGGTGCTGCTGTTATTTTTGTACTTGGTATAACTATTCCATTTAATTATTTACTAGAAAAATATATTCTTAAAGAAGGAGCATTGGTATGGATTTCTAATGATTTTATTGATGTAGACTTGTCATTTCTTTCATTTATAATGTTTATTGCTGTAATTGCTTCTATTGTGCAATTAGTAGAAATGGTAATTGAAAAGTTTTCTCCTTCTTTATATAGTTCTTTAGGAATATTTTTACCATTAATTGCTGTTAACTGTGCAATTTTAGGAGGTTCTCTATTTATGCAAGAACGTGGTTACACTAGTATTGTTGAAGCAACTGTTTTTGGACTTGGTTCAGGTGTAGGTTGGTTTTTAGCTATTGTTGGAATTGCAGCAATTAGAGAAAAGATAAGATATTCTAATGTGCCTCCCGCATTAAGAGGGCTTGGCATAACATATATAATTACTGGATTGATGGGAATAGCTTTTATGAGCTTTATGGGTATTAAATTATAATTTCAAAAAATACAATAGTATGGTAATATTAAATTCAGTAATAGTTTTAAGTAGTATAGTAGTATTTCTTGTAGTTATATTTACTTTAGTTGGTCTTTTATTATTTGTAAAAACGAAGTTGTCTCCTAGTGGAAAGATTACCATAAAGATTAATGGTGAGAAAGAGTTAATTGTAGATGGTGGAGGTACTTTGCTTACTACATTATCTAACGAAGGTATTTTTCTTCCTTCAGCATGTGGTGGTGGCGGAAGTTCTTCTTCGACACCCGATCCAGTGCCCAATCCGGCGCCGGACCCAACGATTACGCAGTTTACTTTAGTTCCTGCAAACAACACCGGTTTAGATGCAGAGATTAACTTTTCATTAGATGATAATTATGAGTTCTCTGGTCGAATTTCAACTAATACTGAAGTAAGTAAACTAAAGGCAAGCTTTGAGTTTACTGGTACTAGTGTCTCTATCGGAGACGTCGCCCAAGAAAGTGGAACGACTGAGAACGATTTTACCAATAAACTAACCTACACAGTGGCTAATGAAGATGGCGATACCCAAGACTATGTGGTGGACTTAACCAAATTTACAGGCCTACCAATTGTGTACCTCAAGACAGATGACGCCGCAGCTATAGAGTCAAAAGATGACTACGTACGGGGCGATACCTCTGTGGATGGCGGCAGAAATTTTGACGATTTTGCTGAAGTGAGTATGAAAATTCGTGGCCGTGGTAACTCAACCTGGGGGCTTCACCCGAAAAAGCCTTTTCAAATGAAACTAGATGACAAGGCTGAGTTTTTAGGAATGCCCAACGATAAAAAGTGGCTATTTCTTGCTGAATACTCAGACAAAACTATGTTACGAAATAAAATATCCTTCGAGATGGGCTATTTGAGTAATTTAGATTGGACTCCACAAGGGCGTTTTGCCGAGGTCTACATCAATGATGAGTATAACGGCACATATAACATTACGCAGAAGGTTGAAGAGAGCGATAATCGAGTCCCACTGGGTGATGTCGGTTACTTGCTTGAGCTTGATCAGCTGTCGCGCTTAGATTTTGATGATGTCTACTTTGATAGTGTTATTACAGACAAATTCTTAGTTAATATTAAAGAGCCGAATCTCGATCTTGATAGCTCTGAGTATGTTTATATTAAGACGCTGATTAATGATTTTGAAAAATCGATATCGGATTCCAATTCTATGTCCTCTTACTTTGCTGTAGAGGAGACAACTTCTGAGAACGTTTGGGATATCAACTTGAGCCAAACTATGACGCTGATACCTGACTCAGAATATACGGTATCCTTTAAAGCAAGGTCATCGATTAATCGCACCATTATAGCTGGCCTTGGTTTGTACCATGACCCATGGACAAACGTGGGAGAGCCTGTAGGCCTCACAACAGCATGGCAAACATTTACATTGACTCAGACTACTACTGGCTTTGGAGATGATCAGAGTCGTATTTTGTTTGATATGGGTGGTGATCAAGGCGGGCAGGTATGGATCGATAATGTCAGCGTCCTTACCTCGGATGGAACAGAGCTTGTCACTAATGGGGATTTTCAAAGTGGCGGGGCTGGCTGGCAGACTACTTCAGGTAATATCGAATCCTATCTTATTGGAACGGAAGGGTATGAAGAATACATCGATGTTGATAGCTTTGTGGATTGGTTTTTGATCAGCGAAATAACTAAAAATGTCGATTCGATGTCTTTCTCTAGTATGTTTTTAAATGTGATGCCAGGTGAGAAAATCAAGATGGGACCTCTATGGGACTTTGATCTGTCTTTTGGCAATGTAGATTATGCGGACAGTCGCTATGCAGAGGGTTGGTGGGTAAAGTATCACCCTTGGTACGAACGCCTTTTTCAAGATCCTGCTTTTGTTGAAGAGGTAAAAGTTAGATTTGCTTTTTTTAAGGGTAACCAGGATTTTATTCTCAACAAAATAGAAGCCTATGCCGAACAGTTGCAATGGGCGCAGCAAGAGAATAATGACAAATGGCAAACCATAGGCCAGTATGTTTGGCCAAATCCGGTGGTTTTTGATACCTATCAAGAAGAGGTGGATCACATGAAAGAATGGTATGTAAATCGGATGAATTGGCTAGACTCGGCTCTGGACAGTCTATAATTAAAAGAAGCTTTAACTTAAATGGAGTTAGCAATTGAAAATTCTGACGTTACTGTTCTTTCTTCTACTTAGTGCCTCTCTTATCTCTCAGGAAGCCTCTCCTTCAAGAGCCGATAATATAAAAATATTTAATGAGTCCCAGCGATGCTTCAAAGCTGCAATCAAAAAAGGCCAGCAACTAACAGAATCTAGACGGTGCGCGAAGTTATCTTTAGAAGCTGGAAGAAGCTTATTTGAGCCTGATAGCAAAAACATCGCCATACTCACCTACAACTATGGTAAAACGTTGGATAAGTATGGAAAAGAGCGTCGAACGGTCCTTGAAAATGCGACAGATTTGTACGAATACATTCATGGTAAAGATTCCCCCGAGCTAATTAGTCTATTAATAGATGCCGAGAAAGCGAACAGAGCTGTGCGTATTGCAAAAGACAGCTACGGGGGAGGATCTATTCTTTATGCTGATACGTTATTGGCCGCGGGAATGAGCGACCCCTTTAAAGGGGCCCGTTTTTTAGAGGAGGCGCTACAAATGTATATGAAAGCTGGAGGTCCCGATTCGTTGGGGGTAACTCTGGCGAATTTCTATTTGGGTAAAAACAAGATGGCTCAAGCACAATATAAGTTATCAATTCCCTATTTTCTTAAAGCTACCAAGAACCCCTCAATCGCAAGTTATGCCCATGCGTTTTTAGTAGATGCCTACGATCGCACTAATCAGCAAGACAAAGCCACAAAACAGTTGCTCATCATGGCTGCGATCAGAGGCAACACTGCGCAGAGCTATATCCCTTTGTTTGTGCAACAGCCGAAATATCCGGATAGGGCAAGGCGCTTTGGTAAAGAAGGTTATGCGATGATTGAGTTAACAGTTTCGAAAGAGGGATTGGCACTTAACCCCACCGTGATAGAAGAAAAGCCAAAAGGGCAAAAATTTGGGAAGGCTGCCCTAAAAGCAGCCGCTTCTTTAAGATATGTGCCCCGTGTTATAGACGGAGAGCCAGTGGAAGTGCCAGATGTGCTCTATAAATACACTTTTAACATGGCTCGCTAGTTTATTTGGCGCTCTTTGCCCTGCCAGTAGGGCTCTCTTAGTTCGCGCTTGAGAAGTTTACCTGTTGGGTTTCGTGGTAGCACATCTGTAAAATCTATGCTTTTAGGGACTTTATAACCAGCGATTTTCGTCCTGGAATGGGCAATAATCTCATCCTCTGTGGCCGCCATGCCGGGCTTTAGTACGATAACAGCTTTAACAGCCTCACCCCATTTCTCATCAGGCACTCCGATCACCGCCACATCGCCAACAGCCTCATGGTCAAAGAGAGCGTTTTCAACCTCCGCGGGATACACGTTTTCACCGCCAGAGACGATCATATCCTTGATTCTGTCATGGATGTAAAGATAGCCGTCTTCATCTAAATAGCCCGCATCACCAGTATGGAACCAGCCGTTTTGTATAGCCTTAGCGGTGGCCTCATCATTTCTCCAGTAACCTTTCATCAAGGCCTTCGACTGATAGATAATTTCTCCAACCTCATTATAGGGGAGAGTTTGGCCTTCTTCATCGATAATACGTACTTCTGCTGTTGGTGCAGGTTTGCCACAGGAGCGCAGTTTGCCTAATGCCGGATCATGGTCCTCTGGTGGCAATATAGTACCTGCTCCACAGGTTTCAGTGAGGCCATACACCTGACAGAAGTCGCAATTAAAAATATCTTTGGCGGTGAGAAGTACGTCCTCAGAGATCGGGCTAGCGCCATAGAGCAAAAAGTCTAGATTTGAAAAATCTCTGTCTCGAACGCCAGGAATAGAGTTCAAAAACAAGATAACTGCAGGAACAAAAAAGGCATACTTCACACGATATTTTTCGAGTAAATCTAGTATGACCACAGGATCAACATCTTTAAGAATGACGTTAGTAAGCCCCTGGCACAGGCCTACCACTCCAACATTAACTCCAGCAACATGAAAGATTGGCATGGCCACAATACTGGCTTCGCCTTCATCCCAATCACCCCATCCGCCATTGGCAGCTTGGTCCAAAACATCAAGATAATTGCCATTGGTTAGTTGAACCCCTTTTGGGTGTCCCGTGGTGCCGCTGGTATATAGTTGCATGACATCGTCATCTAGAGAAACAGGTAACATTGGATCCGTTGAATCTTGAGTATCACGCCATGAGCCGTAGTCAGGCCATTCACTATGACCGCCATCGATGGCAATAAAGTGGCGTATATTTCCTAGATTAGGCATTAATTGCACAACAACATCGTAGAATTCTGCTCCTACAAACAATATGTCAATGCAGGCATTGTTCAGAATATATTCAATTTCCGGTGGTGCTAATCGCCAATTGACCCCCGCGATAACCAGGTTAGCTTTAGCCGTACCAGACATAACTTCAAAGAAATAATCACTGTTCTTACCCAGATAACCAATGCGTGTATTGGGCTCACAACCAGCAGCGATAAGCCCATTAGCAACTTGGCTAGCCTTATAATCTAAGTCGGCATAGGTGGTTTCTCTTCCTTCAAAGATTTGAGCGACTCGGTGCCCGTTAATTTTAGATTGATAACGGGTTATATCGGCCACGCAACTAAGTTGGTCAAGTGCAATCATCGGATTTCCCTCTAAAACGTCTGTAATGTTTATTATTTTGTTATGTCCTAGTTTAATGACAAGGCTGAAGCGTGCAACAAAAACTGACTTTTATGCTAGCGGCTTTGTTTTTTAGTAAAAATAATGGAACGCTCTTTGCGGTGAACGCTAGGTCACGACAAATTACGCCTAAAACGCCCTGTTTTGGGTACAATAAATCTAAAGGGCGCTTATTTGGTGGGTCTAGAAGCATAGATCGCAGGTGGTTCTCTAGGGATAGATAGGTGAAAAATTTTAACTATTAAAGAAGGAAGAGTTATGTCAATGATTGTCAATCGGCGGGATCTTGATTTTGTACTTTATGAAACACTTGGTTTAGATAAAATATTAGAGTCAGAACGTTATGCTGATTATGATCGTGAGTCTCTCGATGCAATCATGGATTTGTGTCAGGCCATTGCGGAAGACCAGTTCTTGCCCTGTGCTGCAAAGCTAGATGAGAATGAGCCCAAGTTTGTGGATGGAAAGGTCGAAACTATCTCCGAGTTAAAAGAGGCTATTGCTGCATATCAAGAAGCGGGTCTCTGCGCCTCAGCCTACGACTCAGATATCGGCGGCATGCAACTTCCCTGGATGATGGATCAGGCACTCAATGGCATGTTTGTCTGCGCAAACAATCCAGCACATATCTATTTGTTCTTAACTCAAGGAGTAGCCAATATGCTTAACGCATGTGGTTCTGATGAGTTGAAGAGAAAATATCTGCCAAATTTGGTGGACGGAAATTGGTTTGGAACCATGTGCTTATCAGAACCTCAGGCCGGTTCCTCATTGGCTGACATAAGAACAAAAGCTGACTTCAACGCGGATGGTTCATATTCGATTAGTGGCACTAAGATGTGGATATCAGGTGGTGAGCAGGACATCACTGAGAATATTATTCATATGGTGCTTGCTAAGATCCCCGGGTCACCTCCGGGAGTGAAAGGGATATCGTTGTTCCTAGTGCCTAAAAACCGAGTTAATGCTGATGGGAGTATTGGTGACTTTAATAACATAGCTCTTGCAGGGCTTAACCATAAGATGGGATGTCGAGGGGCGACTAACTGCTTGCTTAATTTCGGTGAATCCGGTGATTCTATAGGTTACCTAGTTGGCGAGCCCAATCAAGGACTGGCTAATATGTTTCATATGATGAACGAGGCTCGCATTTCGGTGGGTATGTCTGCCGTAATGACTGGTCTTGGTGGCTATTTGTACTCATTGGACTACGCTAGAAATCGTCCTCAAGGAAGACCCTTGGTGAATCGTAATCCAGAAGATCCACAAATCATGATCAGTGAGCATGCCGATATAAAGCGAATGTTAATGACTCAAAAGGCTTTTATTGAGGGCGCCCAGACTCTAATTTATTACTGTGCCGAGTTGATTGATACCAAGAAACTCTTAGATGACAAGGATCAGTGTCAACGTATCGATCTGTTGTTGGACTTGCTAACCCCTATTTGTAAATCATGGCCCTCAGAATATTGCCTAGAAGCTAACAAACTTGCCATTCAGGTGTTGGGAGGGTACGGCTATACAAGAGAATATCCGGTTGAGAGGCTCTACCGCGATAACCGATTGAATCATATTCATGAGGGTACTTGGGGCATTCAGGGGCTGGATATTTTGGGGCGTAAAGTCCGTATGCATGGTGGTGCAGCAGTATCCATCCTTCGCCAAGAAATCCAGGAAACCATAGATTCCGCTATCTCGCATCCTGAGCTAGTCTCATTTTGTGAGCAGCTTAAAACCTCCCTGTTACTGGTAGAGGATACTATTGATGCCGTTAGCAAGGCAGATGATCCTTCGCTTGCTTTGGCAAATGCGACTATATTCTTGGATGCAATAGGACATCTTGTTATCGCTTGGATGTGGTTAAAGCAGGCAGTTGCTGCTTTGGAGGGTAAACAAAAAGAGAATACAGCGGACGAGGCTTTTTATGAAGGTAAGATTTCTGCGATGAAGTTTTTCTTTAATTATGAGTTACCCAAAATAAAACCCAATCTTGAGTTGGTTGCTCAATTAGACAGTACTTGTTATGACCTAACTGCGGAGCAGTTCTTGGGGGTTTGATTAGTTTAATTAGATCACCCCTTTGATGGGGTGTGAGCTAAAAGCACAAGAACGTATAGACTAGTCAGTCATCGTTTTAGGTTTACAGCGAAAGACGCAATCTAGACACTTGCGCAACAATTTGGCGGTTCTAACTGTTTGGCAGATTTTAGCCGATACACTGAGGTGATTAGAAATGACTAGTTACAAAGCCCCTGTTCAAGAGTTCTCCTTTATTCTTGAGGAACTTGTCGGTTATAACGAGTTGAGTCAGCGCCCGGGCTATCAGGATGTCGGTTCAGATATGATTCAGGCCATTCTACCCGAAGCGGCAAAATTCTTTGAAGAGGTTGTAGCACCAACAAACTCCATAGCCGATAGCCAAAAAACTCACATCGATGATGGCCAAGTAATTACAGCCCCTGCCATAGAGGGAATTAACCAGAAAATGGTTGAGGCTGGATGGAGTGGACTTAGTGGGGCTGTTGAGTACGATGGTTCGGGCTTTCCAAGCGTAGTTGATGTTGCTGTTCAAGAAATGTTGCAGTCAGCCAACATGGGCCTGAGCTTATTGCCTTTGCTAACTCGCGGAGTTATCCATTCGCTGCATCTCTATGGCTCAACGGAGCAGAAAAATACCTACTTGGCCAATCTAACCAGCGGGGCGTGGTCAGGGACAATGAATCTAACTGAACCTCAAGCAGGTTCCGATCTATCCGCAGTTCAATGTAAAGCGGTTCCCAACGGAGATCATTATTTGGTCTCAGGTCAAAAGATATATATTACTTGGGGTGATCATGAGCAGACAGAAAATATTATCCATCTTGTGCTTGCTAGGTTGCCCGATGCACCTCCGGGAAATCACGGTATTTCACTATTTTTAGTGCCCAAGTTTTTAGTTAACTCAGACGGTAGCTTAGGCGAGCGCAATGACCTTAGGGCAGTAGGGGTAGAGCATAAACTGGGCATTCATTGCAGTCCCACCTGCACTATGGCATTTGGCGACAAGGGCGGAGCAGTGGGCTATCTCGTTGGGCCCCAGAATAAAGGCCTAATGTGTATGTTCAGTATGATGAATAACGCTAGATTAGGCGTTGGACATCAGGGGGTTGCTATTAGTGAACGGGCATATCAGCAAGCGGTGAGTTACGCTGCTGAGAGGGTGCAAGGGAAAGTAGTTGGTTTCGACGGTCGAGCCCCAATTATTCATCACGGTGATGTAAAGAGAATGCTATTACAAATGCGAGCGCTAACTGAAGGTGGTCGAGCTCTTTCAATGTACGCTGTGGCAGCGGAGGATCGCAGTCATCATGCTTTTAGCGACGATCTTCGCAAGGCCGATGAATTGCTGGTGGAAATATTAACACCTCTAGTGAAAGGCTGGTGCACTGAGGTCTCAATGGAAGTTACCTCGCTAGGTGTGCAGGTTCATGGAGGCATGGGCTTTGTCGAAGAGACTGGAGCCGCCCAACATATGCGTGATGCTAGAATTCTGCCGATATATGAAGGCACCAATGGTATTCAAGCCTTAGATTTTATCGGTCGTAAATGTATGCGAGACGGTGGAGAGGGGCTAAGTTTGATTCTCGACAACATGATCTCGACTGGAGATATTGAAACATCTAACTCTCCAGTGGTCGCAGAACTCCTTGAGGCGCTAGGATCAGCTATTGCGCAGTGTAAAACAGCGTTGGCTTATATCAAGAATGAGCCAACAAAATCACCATTTGTGGCATTTAATTTTATGATGTTATTTGGTAACTCCATTAGTTACTGGTTGTTGGTGAAACTAGCATTGGCAGCTCAAGCGCATGTTTCTGCTGGTAGTGACGATCGGTTTTACAAACAGAAAATCGCTACAACACATTTCTTTGCTTCGCAGGTTCTGACTCGAAATGCAGGGTATTTGGGAGCTATTACTGGTTCTATTGCGAGCTATGAGGAATTTGGCGTCGAGGATTTTTACCGGAGCTAGCACAAAGGCTGAAAATCTTGCAGTCAGGCGTTTGCGCGACTAAGAACAAAGCCTACTACCAGAGCCACAGTAGCAATAAACAAAAAAGTGAAGACAAAGCCGCCAATAATGAATGTAAGAGGGCTGCCATTGGCGAAGTCTCGCTCTCTATTCTTATCGCTCTGTACTCCAATTGCCGCTGCAAGAATGCTCAGGATAACAGAGCCAAATCGAGGTTTTTGTTTACTTATTTCTTCCTGTTTCATTGGTGACTCCAGATATTTGGACCGGAATGAGCATTGGTTGATGTAAAGTTTTACTTATCGAGTATTGGGTGTGGTCAATTCTACAGTATTGGGTAAAATAGGGGCATAGAAAATTGATTGAAATTTACAGGATAAGGTTATGTTGAACGTAACGATTACGGATTCGGCTCAAGATTATCTTGCAGGTCTTCTGGAGAAGCAGAATTGTGAGGGCATTGGTATTCGTATGTTTGTATCCGACCCTGGTACTCCCAAGGCGGAGACTTGCATAGCTTACAGTCGCCCTGGCGAGCACAATGATGAGGATCTCGTTGTAGAGTATGGTAAATTTAATGGCTACTACGAGCAGCGCAGCATTCCCTTTCTTGATGACGCGATGGTTGATTTTGCTGAAGATAAGTTCGGGGGGCAGTTGACGATCAGAGCGCCGAATTCACGCTTACCCAATATAAGTGACGACAGCCCGGTAGAAGATAAAGTTAACTATTTGCTCTATAACGAAATTAATCCTGGGTTGGCTTCTCATGGTGGCGTTGTGTCTCTTTCAGAAATACACGAAGGCTATGCCGTGCTTGAATTTGGTGGAGGCTGTCAAGGTTGCTCAGCGGTTGATTTAACATTAAAAGAAGGTGTTGAGAAAACTTTGATGGATAAGATACCAGAGTTGCTTGGTGTAAAAGATGTCACAGACCACAGCGACACATCGAACGCATATATGTAACTGCTTGCTCAAGTGTTAAAAAACCCGCTTGCGCGGGTTTTTAGTATCTAACTTGTCCTAATTAATGCTACCTAACCTCGACAATTTGTTCCGCGGCAATCAACTTGCCTTGCTCAGCAGATTTTTGGAAAGACTCTATTTGGTCAAAATTCATGTAGCTGTACACCTCTTCAGCCATAGAGTCGATTTTGGTCGCGTAATCCATATACTCAGCTACTGTCGGTAGACGCCCTAGAATACCGCCCACGGAGGCTAGCTCGGCACTGGTCAGGTAGACATTAGCACCATCGCCTAAGCGATTGGGGAAGTTTCTAGTCGATGTTGAAAGTACGGTGGCTCCCGCTAGTACTCGCGCCTGGTTACCCATACATAGAGAGCATCCAGGCATCTCTGTCCGAGCGCCAACTTTTCCATAAATGTTGTAGTAGCCTTCTTCCATAAGGGTATGAGCATCCATCCGTGTCGGTGGACAAATCCAAAATCTAGAATCTACGGTGCCCGCTTCATCCAGTAATTTGCCCGCAGCGCGGAAATGACCAATGTTAGTCATACAGGAGCCAATAAATATCTCATCCACATTGTCTCCAGCTACCTCTGAAAGCAATTTTGCATCATCAGGATCATTCGGGCAGCACACAATGGGTTCGACAATGTCTGCAAGGTCTATCTCGATAATAGCCGCATACTCAGCATCCGAATCGGCTTCCATCAGAGTTGGGTTTTCTAGCCATTCTTCCATCTTTCGAACTCTGCGCTCTAGTGTCCTAGCGTCGCCATATCCCTCAGCAATCAT
>Ga0208972_1000829_pt1 | contig 11123 bp, 9 predicted proteins | sample AOAMet_48_BLW_10_2_FD_188232 | JGI IMG/M metagenome (GOLD analysis project Ga0208972, IMG submission 188232) | Ammonia-oxidizing marine microbial communities from Monterey Bay, California, USA - CAN11_48_BLW_10 (SPAdes) | ecosystem: Environmental > Aquatic > Marine > Intertidal zone | place...
ATTTACAGGAACCTTTTGCAGATTATTCAATTATACCTACTTATGAATTGACTAAAAATGCCTCCAAATCTTTTACAGTAATGTTGTCAGGTGATGGAGGAGATGAATTGTTCTTTGGTTATGAACGATTTAATTCTGTAGCTAAAAATTTTAAATTCACTTGGATACCATATAAATTAAGGTATTTAGCTTACGGTGTGGATAAATTGTTATTTAAAAATAAACATATGAATTCATGTATTCTTTCTGAAACTTTATCGGATGCACACAAAGGATTGCATTCAAGAACTAATACAAGTATACTTGAAAAAGTATTTCCTTCAATTGTAGGTATTGATGAAAAGACTTTACCGTTTTACAAATATTCAGAAAAATTAAACAAAAATCAGTTTTTACATGAAATGCGTAAAGCTGAGTTTTATGGAATGATGCAAAAAACATTGACCAAAGTAGATCGTATGAGTATGGCTAATTCTATGGAAGTTCGTGTACCTTTTCTTCAGAAAAAATTCATAGAAGCAGCATTGAAAATACACCCTAAATTATCATTACAAAAATCTCAAAAAAAACAAATACTAAAAGATTTATTACTAAAATTAGTTCCAAATTCTCCTATAGACAATAAAAAGCGCGGTTTCTCAGTACCCTTGTCAAAATGGTTGCGTGAAGATTTGAAAGACGAAATTAGTAAGGGAATTTTTAATCCTTTTTTCATAAAAACATTTGATATTGATGAAAAGACTTTACTATCTGTTTGGAAAGAGCATCAAGAAGGAAAAAAAGACCATAAATGGTTTTTATTCACTATTTATTCACTACAACAATGGCACGAAAATCTAAAAAAATAAAAATACTTTTTACTATACCCAATTTTGACACAGCAGGTAGTGGCAAGGCTTTGTTAAAGGTAGCTCTTTCTTTGAACAAAGAGATCTTTGTTCCTGAAATTCTTTGTTTGCATAATAGGGGAGCATTTTTTAAAGTAGTTGAGAAAAGTGGTATTAAAGTGCATTTATTTCAATACATAACACAGATGAAACCATATGCAAAGGGGCTTATAAACACTTTTAAAACATCTCGTTTTTTAAAAAAAATACAACCAGACATCATTCATAGTTTTCACTATGCACCTGATTATTCAGAACCCTTAGCTTCAAAAATGGCAGCAATTCCATGGATTTACACGAAGAAAAACATGAATTGGGGTGGTAGCTCTGCCAATGGTTGGAAATTAAGGTCTTTCTTGGCCAACCATATATTAGCTCAAAATAAAGACATGATTACGGAATTCTTTCCGAATTCAAAAAAAGTGAGTTTGGTTACTCGAGGAGTTGACACTTCGGAATTTTTTCCGTCTGAACCTGAAGTTAACATTTTTAAACAATATGATTTGAAAAAGACCGATCGAATAGTCATATGCGTTGCTAATCTCGTACCTGTAAAAGGTATAGAAATACTTCTAAAAGCATTTGAAAGGTTTAAAAATTCACATTCTGATTGGAAATTGTTTGTAGTTGGCGATATTAACAATGACTATGGTAAAATGTTGCTCGAATCAGGCAAATCTATGATTTCAAACAAAGAGTTGTTTTTTACAGGTAAAGTATTGAACGTAAAAGATTACCTCAATACTTCAGAATTATTTGTATTACCTACACTAAACAAAGGGAGAAAAGAAGGATCACCTGTTGCTTTGTTAGAAGCGATGGCTTGTGCAACAAACGTGATAGCTTCAGAAATACCCGGAATCAAAGATCAACTAGAAAACTATCCAAATCATATGTTTGAAGCTGGTAATATTGAAGAATTATCAAATAAATTAGAAAAATATATGTGTCAAGATTCTTCCGAGAACAAAAAGATTGGCAACAAATTTAATATACATGTTAATAACGCTTATAAAATTGAACACGAGGTAGAGAAAACAGAAAAAGTTTATTTAAAATTGATATGAGTACAAAAGCAATTTATAGAATTTCATCCTTAGATGGATTAAGAGGAATTTCAATTTTACTAGTAATTATAGATCATGCTTTTACATCCAACTTTAAGAATCTTAAAATTGGAGAATTGGGGGTAGGAATTTTTTTCGTAATCTCTTCTTATTTGATTATAAGCTTCTTACTAAAAGATTTAGACAGTAGGTCTTTTTCTATACGAAAGTTTTATTTCAAAAGAATATTAAGGATTTTTCCAGCTTACTACTTTTTTTTGGCTATAACTTTTGGTCTAATTTTTTACCTTGACTTCTTTAATTTTGAACACTTTTGGAGACCACTAGTCTTTCTAGAGAATTATCATCCAGCAAGTTTATGGAAAAATAATTGGTTAATTGGTCATACATGGTCCCTTGCAGCTGAAGAGCAATTTTATATAATAATTTCGATACTATTTTTAATTTTTAAAAATAAAAATACACCTAGAAAGGGTTTGTTGATTAGTTTTTTAAGTATGTTTATTTTGGCTTCCCTTTTTAGGGGTGGTTATATGATTTTTGATAATATTCCAGTTTATTTTAGAGGTTCTGTATACAGATCATTTGAAACTGTGATGGACTCTTTCGCGATTGGAGGGTTAATTGCATTGTTCACTATTGAAAAATTAAAAAATCATATTGTGATTTCATATTTTAGAAATAAGATTTTTTTACTTATCATTTTAATTTTCTTTATACAATTTTTAAATAGTCCATTTATTAGAGAAATATTTGGTTTAAAAGTTCGGTTTATTTATAATACAATTGGGTTACCTGTTATTTACATAGTTATTGGAATTTTATTAGTCTTAAGTGTTTCGGCCCAAAGAAATACATTTCTTTATAAAGTCTTAAATAGCAAAGTTCTTTCCTTCATAGGTTTAATAAGTTATTCCCTATATTTATGGCAACAGGTATGGTTGTATAACTGGGAAATCCCCTTAATTGTGAAACTTTTAGGTATTATTTTTTCTGCTTTAATTTCCTATTATTTAATAGAAAAACCCTCGTTAAATTTTAGAAATAAATTATTGTTAAAATATAAAAAATGAAAATAGGACTAGTTTTGAGTAGCACTCCATCGTATTCTGAAACTTTTTTTATTTCAAAAATAAAAGGATTACAAAAGCATGGGTTTGAAGTTGTATTGTTTGTAAATCATATAAACAATGGTTTCAATTTATGCAAAGTAAAATTAAATACGATAGAATCTAAAAATATCATTTATATATTATTAAATTTCATAAAAGCTTGTTTGTTTAATTTCAGAGTTGTTAGTAATTTTTATAAACTAGAAAAAATATCTAATAGATCTAAAAAATTAATTATAAAAAAAATTATACTTAACCTTCACATCATTAATGAAAAAAAAATAGATTGGTTACATTTTGGTTTTGCTACTCAAGCTATTGGAAGAGAAAATATAGCCAAAGCAGTAGGTGCTAAAATGGCGGTAAGTTTAAGAGGTTTCGATATAGGAATATATCCACTTAAAAACCCAAAATGTTATGATTTATTGTGGTTAAATATTAATAAACTTCATGTTATATCTAATGATTTACTAAATCTTGCATATACTAATGGGTTTAAAAAAAATGTTCCTTATCAAAAAATTACTCCTGCCATAGATACTTCTTTTTTTATAAATCAATCATTAAAAGATGCTTCAAATAAAAATTTACTTCAATTAATGACTATTGGAAGATTACATTGGAAAAAAGATTACACAAGTATCATTATAGCATTAAAAAATTTAAAAGATAGAGGAATAGATTTTGAGTATACAATTATTGGCGATGGTCCAGAGGAAGAGAAGTTGAAGTATTTAGTATATGAGCTAGGTTTAATAAATAATATCATTTTTACAGGAAAAATAAGTCAGAAAGAAATATTAATTTATTTTAAGAAAAGCCATTTTTACCTACAATATAGTCTGCAAGAAGGTTTTTGCAATGCTGTTCTAGAAGCCCAATCTATGGGAGTTTTACCTATTGTTTCTAATGCAGAAGGATTGTCAGAAAATGTATTAAACAATATAACAGGCTGGGTTATACAAAAAAACAGTCCAAAATTATTGGCTGAGAAAATAGTAGAAGTTATTAACTTACCCGAAAGTAACAAAGAAAAAATCAGAAAACAAGCTATAGAACGCGTTACAAAAGAATTCAATATAGAAAAACAACAAAAAGAATTTATAGATTTTTACACTAAATAATGTGCTTTATCGATGATTTATGCATAGCCACCGATTTTTTTTAAATGTTAGATTAATAATGTTTAAGTTTGTAGATATCATAATATCAAAAATTTAACCCTAATCCCTAAACTCTATTTTCTTTTTATTACTAGAGAAAATATTAACAAATGCTTTTCTCCTTTCTCAAATATCTTCAATCTACTCGTTACTTTACATTACCCAATAGTAATGGTAAATATATATACCCCATAGTTTCTGAAATACCAGATGATCTATTATATTATTTAAAGGTAGATAAGGAGTATAGTTCAATAAGAGCTAGAACTTATGACCTTTCTTATCAAGCAATTGAAAAAGGGTATATAGGAGAGGTAAAAAGAATTGAATTTATAGAAGATATTCCTATTGTTGATGAGTACCGTTTTGTAAAAAAATATTTTAGTACATTTTGGTATTGCTACATCTTCTTTATCAGATTAATCACATTTAATAATCCTTTTAAAGAAATTAATGGTTTTATAAAATCATTTAAAGTTTCTAGATCGTCAATTTCAAAGAATGCTCTTACATACTCAGAATGGAATTGTTTTGATTCAAAATTATTAAAGACACAACCCAAAGTAAGTATTGTTATTCCTACCTTAAATCGTTATGAATACTTAAAAGATGTTTTAAAAGATTTAGAAAACCAAGACTATCAAAATTTTGATGTCATAATTGTTGATCAGTCTGAACCTTTTCAAAAGAAATTTTATGATAATTTTAACCTAGATATTAAACTTATACATCAAAAAGAAAAAGCTTTGTGGTTGGCTAGAAATAAGGCTATAGAACTTTCGGATTCTGACTATTTATTATTATTTGATGATGACAGTCGGGTAGAGTTAGACTGGATTAGAAATCATATTAAATGTCTTGATTTTTTTGATGCAGATATTTCTTCTGGAACTTCTATTTCACTAGTGGGTGACAAGGTGCCAGATAATTACTCCTTTTTCAAATATTCAGAACAACTAGATACTGGAAATGTTTTAATTAAAAGAGACGTTTTTAAAGCAATTGGCTTGTTTGATAGACAATATGAGAAACAGAGAATGGGAGATGGTGAATATGGTTTAAGAGCCTTTTTATTTGGCTTTAAGAATATTTCCAACCCCTATGCTCAAAGATTACATTTAAAGGTAGGAACTGGAGGATTAAGACAAATGGGGTCTTGGGATGGTTTTAGACCTAAAAAATGGTTTTCTCCTCGTCCTATACCAAGTGTCTTGTACCAGTTTAGAAAATATTACGGAAATAAAATGACAGTTTTTAATTTATTAAAATCTATCCCACCATCCGTTATACCATATAAGTACAAAGGGAATAAGTCTTTTATTATTTTTGCATATATAAGCATGCTTGTAATATGGCCTATTATTTTATATCAAGTAGGTAAATCTTGGAGTTTAGCCAGTAAAAAAATAAAGCAAGGTGCTATCATTAAATATATAAAATGAAAGTTTTACAAGTAATAGATCAGTTGGGAGTTGGTGGTGCCGAAAGAGTTGTAATAGATATGACTAATTTATTATATGAAGCAAACATTGATGTTAGCTTTTTAGTTTTGTTAGGACCAAAAGATCAGGATTTTGAAATAGACTCTAGGATTCCAAAATATTATTTACATAGAAAGTCTAAATTTTCATTTAACAAGATGTTTTCTCTAAAAAAAATACTTGTTAAATATGATATTATACATGTTCATATGCGACATACATTTCGTTATGTTCAACTAGTTAGTAAATTATTTAGAATAAATTCTAAGGTGATTTTACATGATCATTTTGGTAAAATTAATTTAGAATTTAAGGTTCCTTTTCTATTGAATTCTTTCTTAAAACCAAAATATTATATAGGTGTTTCAAACGAATTAACAGATTGGTGTAAAATTAAACTGAAATTTAATAATTTAAATAATATTTTTTTATTGAGTAATGTTGCTGTTAAACAAAAAATTGTTCAACCTGCAAATAAAAATGGTTGGGTTATGGTTGGAAATATTAAACCAACAAAAAATCAATTATTTGCCATAGAACTGGCTCATTATTTAAATAAGAAATTAACTATCATTGGTAAGGTTCAGGATCAAGTCTATTATCAACTCCTTAAAGATAAAGTTCAAGACTTAGGAATTGAGAATACTATTACTTTTGTACATGATGAAAACAATCCGCAAAAAAGACTAAATGAATTTAAAATTGGCTTGATGACATCAAAATCTGAAAGCGGCCCTTTGGTATTGATTGAATATTTAGCACAATCTTTGCCTTTTATTTCTTTCAATACAGGGTCCGTCAGTAATGTTTTAGCTGATGAACTTCCCGATTCATTTGTTGATTCTTTCGAATTGTCCGAATGGAAAAAAAAATTAGTTTTAATTTCTAAAAGTCAAATAGATTATAAATCTTTATATGACATCTATTTTTCACCCTCTAACTACAGTCAAGAATGCATAGCGATTTACAAAGACATCCTAAAAAACTATTAGTAGTTTCAGATACCGCCATGCAGTATACTGATAATGGTGTTAAAGCTTTTGGCCCTGTTGTCAAAGAATTGAGGTACTTATTAGAGGAATTTGACGATATAACATGGATTGGTTTTGAAAGAATAGAAAAAAACAATTCTCTGGTACTGATTAAAAATAAAAAGATACACCCTATCTTATTGGATAATGCTGGAGGTAATACTTTGAAAGATAAACTCAATATCCTAGCTGCCTATCCTAAAATGTACCGCGTGATTATAAATGAGGTTAAAAAACACCAGTACATCCATTCACGTGCGCCTTCCAATCCGTCGGTGATTGTCATGTTTCTATCTTTATTTTTTATCAAAAAACAGTTTTGGCATAAGTATGCAGGTTCCTGGATTGATCAAGCTTCTTTTTTTTATCATTTACAGAGAATAATATTAAAAAAATTAAGACATAATAGTAAAATTACTATCAATGGTGATTATAATATTTCAAATAAAAATATTATTCCGTTTGAAAATCCGTGTTTAGATCAAAATGACAGAAAACTTGGTCGTAATGTAGTAGCTGCTAAAAAATTAAAAAAAATAGTAGAGTTTTGTTTTGTAGGTGCTTTAAATAATCATAAGGGTGTAGATAAAATTTTAGAAGCCTTAAAGTGCCTTGATAGCAAAGACATTAAATATATATTTCATTTTGTTGGAGATGGTCCACAGCGAATTGACTTTGAAAAAACAGCAAAACTTCTAAGATTAGAAATTATCTTTCATGGATTCTTAGCAAAAGATGCAATTAGTAATATTTATTCAAGATGTGATTTTATAATTCTGCCATCTAAAAGTGAGGGTTTTCCCAAAGTTATTGGTGAAGCAATGAATTTTGGCTGTATACCTATTGTTTCTGATGTTTCCTGCATTTCGCAATATATACAGGATGGTATTAATGGATTTCTTATAAAACCCATAACATCTAAAGAAATCTTAAAAAAAATAAATTTAGCACTAAATTTAACTTACAGTGAGAGATTGAAAATTAAAAAATATAATTTTGAATTGGCAGATAAATTCACATATAATTACTATAATCATCGAATTATAGACGAAATATTTGAAATTAATAAATAAATAATTTGATAAAGTTTATTCTAAATAATAAGTTAATATTTATAGTGATACATATTCTTTTAGGATATGGATCTTCTTTATTAAGGGGGTCCAATATTTTAAAAATAATATGGATATTAATTATTGGAGTTTTTATTTTAAATATCATTTTTAAAAGCAATAGAAATGAAGAGGCGTTTTTATTTGCTGCTTATATAAGTGCTGCAGAAGTCTTTATAAGAATGTCTAAAGGAATGATATTATATGAGACAGGAAAATACAGTGTTATATTATTTTTACTATTGGGTATTTTTGTTGGAAAATTTAAACAAAAATTCTCCGTTAGTTTAGCTTTTTATCTGTTATTATTATTATTAGGCATTGTTTTTACGCGTGTTCCTGAAGGCGAATATATTAGAAAAGCAATTGCATTTAATTTAAGTGGTCCTTTTGTTTTGGGTATTGCAGGCTTGTATTTTTATAAAAGAAGTATTACAAAAGAAAATTTGATGAATGCATTATTTTTTATGATACTTCCTCTACTTTCTATGGTAACCTATCTCTATTTTAAAACACCAGATTTAAAAGATATTGTTTTTGGAGGTGCTGCAAATTTTGCTACCTCAGGTGGTTTTGGTCCAAATCAAGTTGCTACTGCTATTGGTTTAGGTATTTTTATTATTGCGGTATTTATTTTAATGAAAGAACGAATTACCGGATTTTTACTACTAGATTTATTTCTTTTATTATACTTTGTTTATAGAGGTTTGTTAACTTTTTCTAGAGGAGGTTTAATTACTGGAGTTATAGCACTAATTTGTTTTTCATTGTTTTATATCTTGTATAAAAAAATTTCTTTAACGTCTTTTATTACCTATGTTGGTATTGTAATCGTTTTTACAATAGGTATTTGGCTTTTCACTTCTAATATTACAGGTGGTATGTTAGACAATAGATATGCTGGTAAGAATTCAAGTGGCGTACAAAAGGAAGATATAAGTTCTGGTAGAGTTGATATTTTAGCTGAGCAAATAAAAAGTTTTACAGAGAACCCTCTTGGTATTGGGGTTGGAAATGGTAAATATAAACGGCAGGGAGCTATTGGCAATGTAACTGCCGCTTCACATAATGAAGTAGGTAGGCTAATAGAAGAACATGGGATTATTGGTTTTATTATATTATTACTATTACTATTATTACCTCTAGCAAATTTCTGGTATGGAAATAATTACCAAAGAGCATTTATCTCAGCATTTTATCTATTCTGGTTTTTAACTATTAATCATTCAGCAATGCGTATTGCTTTTCCAGGTTTTATTTATGGGATGAGTTTAATAACTATTATTAATGAAAAAGAATAAAATCTTATACATAGGGAATAACCTAGTTAAAAAAACTAATTATGCTACCTCCATGGATATTTTGAGTAGTTTGTTAAAATTAGAGGGGTTTACAATTTACAAGAGCTCTTCAAAGTCTAACAAAATACGAAGGCTGATAGAGATGTGTTTTGCTATTATTCGTTATAAAAATAAAGTTGAATATGTATTACTAGATACTTATAGTACCTCTAACTTTTATTATGCCTTACTAACATCTCAACTTTGTAGACTGTTTAGACTAAAATATTTACCCATCCTTCATGGTGGGAATTTACCGTATCGTTTAAAACAAAACCCAAAATTATCATCTTTAATTTTTAACAACTCATTTCAAAATATAGCTCCTTCAGGTTATTTAAAATATGAATTCGAAATAAAAGGATATACAACACTATTAATTCCAAATGTAATTCCAATTGCTAACTATACTTTTAAAGAAAGAAAAAAAATTACTCCAAAATTATTATATGTAAGAGCTTTCGCAAGTATTTATAACCCCACTATGGCTATTGAGGTTTTGAAAGAATTAAAAAAAATCTATCCAGAAGCAATTCTATGTATGATAGGCCCAGATAAAGACGGTACATTAAAAGATGTAAAACACCTTATTAATACATATGACTTACAAGACAGTGTTGAAATTACGGGTGTATTACCAAAGAAAGAGTGGCATGAAAAATCTAAAGATTTTGATATTTTTATTAATACTACCAATGTAGATAACACACCAATAAGCGTTATAGAAGCCATGGCTTTGGGCTTGCCTGTAGTTTCAACTAATGTAGGCGGCTTGCCTTATTTAATTAGTAGTAATGTAGATGGTGTATTGGTAGATAAAGAACAGCCAATACTAATGGCTAATGAAATTCATAAAATAATAGAAGAAAATAAAAGTTCATTCGCAAAAAAAGCTAGAAGTAAGATAGCAAATTTTGATTGGAGCATAGTTAAAAATGAGTGGTTACACACTTTAAAATAATGAAGATGAATTTAATTAATATTCCATTAATATTAAAAGGGTATCCAATACATAAGGCATTTAAAACATTGATAAAAATTAAAAATTTGTCAATTTCTGAATTTGAAGAATATATTAATATATCGAAAAAACTATTGAAATTTTTTGATTTTGAATTGCATCTAACGCTTCTTTTGAAGTGTTACCAAACACCTTCCAAACGTTTTCAATTTTGATTGCTGATCCAGACGAATCCATTTAACTCTCTTTTAATTTAGGAAAATATACCCAGCAATATTATATCGCTGGGTATAAATATTTAATTTGACTTAAAGACCTAACCAACCATCAACAGTTGACTTGTTAGCTTTCATCCAAGCTCTTGCAACATCAGCTGGTTGTTTTTTCTCAACTGAAATTTGATAAGCCATTAATGAAACATCATCTGCTGTTAATTGAAAGTTCTTAAAAAACTCAACTATTGCTGGTGATTTCTTCTCTAAAGAAGTACCCCAACCAATTTGAATTTGTTTAAGAGCATCTTTTGAAGCAACATAAGATTTTTTGTACCAGTCAGCATCTTCTTTTGGTTGAACCATTTTGTATTTAGCTGGATCGAATTTTGGTTCTTCCAACATAACTACATCAGCCATTCCCCAAATCGCATGTGGCTTGTAACAATAAAATGCATAACCTTCACCTTTTTTAATTGAGTCAAGTACTCTTGCATTTTTAACAGCTTCTGCTGCTCTGATTGGCTCAATTCCTGCATCATATAAACCATAATCTCTTAGTTTAACTTGATTAACATTAGCTGACGCCCAACCATCTGCTCCAATCCAAAATTCACCTTTACCATTGCCATCACTATCCATAGCTTTAACAACTTCAGGTCTTCCTAAATCTTCAATTGCAGTAATATTAAATTTTTTCGCAAATTGTTGAGAAACACAATAACCTTGGTTTCCTTCATATGGTTTGCTACTTAAT
>Ga0208972_1000830_pt1 | contig 11121 bp, 9 predicted proteins | sample AOAMet_48_BLW_10_2_FD_188232 | JGI IMG/M metagenome (GOLD analysis project Ga0208972, IMG submission 188232) | Ammonia-oxidizing marine microbial communities from Monterey Bay, California, USA - CAN11_48_BLW_10 (SPAdes) | ecosystem: Environmental > Aquatic > Marine > Intertidal zone | place...
CTAGATGCGCTACACCAAAACTTGGACCTCTATGCTTAATTAAAAAACTTAATTTTTATTGATAATAGTTTTTAGTTTTGTTGTTGAAATTCCAACAGTTCTAGGTAAGTATAAAACTTTACAATACTCTTCTAAGAAATCAAATTCTCCTTCCCAATCATCGCCCATAATAAACATATCTATTTCATTATCTACTATATCTTTCTTTTTTTGATCCCAACTAGATTCCGGAATAACCAAATCTACATATCCTATGCTTTCTAGAAATTCTTTTCTCTTTTCGTACGAAATCTCGCACTTTTTCCCTTTTATTTTGTTAAAATCATCAGTAGACAACCCAACAACTAATCTATCTCCAAGCTCTCTAGCCCTTCTTAAAATTTCAATATGCCCATAGTGTAATAAATCAAAGGTTCCATAGGTGAGTATGGTTGTCATTTTCTTATCTATCAGAGCATCAAAATGTATGTCAAAATTAGATTCTTTATTCGTGAAAAAAGATTCCATTTTAGCAAATAAGGGGAGTCTTTCTTTAATAGATGGTGTTAATAGTTCATTAATAAACTCTATTGTTTTTACTCCCTCTAAAACAACACCTTTATTCTTCCCAGAATTGTAAAACCCTTTACCAATTAGCAAGCCTAGCGTTCTATTTCTACTTAGATCATTAAGGGCAGTTAAGCCCAAATCTCCAAAACCACAGGCTAGAAATAAGGTATCTTCTCTTCCTCCTAATGTATTAAGTAGAATTTTAATTTCGGAAAAAGATTTTGTCAAAATCATAAAACGTGTATTGGGCGAATTATGTTTTGCATCTACAATCCCAATAATTATTGCATAAATGTTTTTTAAAACACTTAATAATTCTACACCCTTAATATCTGTGGTATAATCAATATGAATATTCGTGTTTTTTATAACAGAATCTATTATGTGATACTGAGATTTAGAATCTAATCCTAATGTGAAAATAGAATGTGAGTTATTTATTAATTCAGATGAAAATGTAGGTCCTTTCATCGTTATGATACTATTGTTAGCTAAAACAGTTATAAGAAAGTCTACAATTGTTTCTCCTTCTTTATAAACTCCTTTAGATAAATTTATTATTAAAGCTTCTTTTTTTATGAAAGGTGCACAGTTTTTTATAACTTTTTTTATTTTTTTTGAGGGGATTGAAATAAAAATAAGATCTGCATTTGACAAATCACTTACTTTAGATGTTGCAGTTAAAGAAGGGTTTAGTGTTTTGTTTGGAAAATATTTTTTATTTGTGTGACTTTCATTGATCTCTTTTTCTTGAATTTCACTTCTAACGAACAGCACAACTTTATTGTTCTTATTACTCGCTAATTGATTTCCAATTGCAGTCCCAAATGATCCTCCACCTAGAATATATACGTTTTTCATTGATGTAAATACTATTTTATTTTAATAATTACAGGCATAACAATTATTATTACTCCTAAAAGAAAATCTATTTATCTATTTATTGCTATTACTTCGTTTTATTAGAAATAATAATATAATTTCTGTTGAGAAAAGTCTTAAATACAAATCCATCAATTTATAATTTCACATAGTAAAAATAATTTATGGCTTCTTCTTATAAGTATTTAAATAGTTATTTAAATCTATAAAAAGAATAACCAATAACGTTATGAAAACGGACAATCCTGCTAGTATAAATATATAATTTTTTGTAATACCTTTTATCTCATAACCAATGGTTTGAAAATTTGAAATAACGTTAATAACTTCAGATTTTTCACCGATATCTACAGCAATTAAACCTAGTTCTTCATTAATTTTTATGTCTGTTGAAAATAGCTCAATCTCTTTAGTTGTTGTTTTGCTTCCTCCTAAATCTATGCTGGTTCCTGTGAACTCCTTTTTAGATTCTTCTAGCATGACCCTCATATAAACTTGTCGAAGAGAATCAACTTTAATTAAACTCTCTCTCAATAAAGAATCTGTTCTGGTAAGGTTTTCGTTGGTTAATTTTTTTATTCTATCAAAATAATTATTATTAATTACAGAAGCAATAATAACTTTATCTAAACCATTAAATACGTCATTGTATTCTGCCTCTACTACAATATCATGAAGTTTATAATCGTAGTCGGTAAAACTCGTTTTAAATTGATTAAAATTATAGCTACTAACGGTTAAGGTATCTACAGTTAGAATAAATTGATCGTAAGCATTAATAATGTCATTATTATTAATAACAGGTGTTATTTCAAATTTTTTTAAACCTGATGCTTTTAAGGTATCTATGTTAAAAATAGACGCCAACAATAGTACCTTTTCTTGTTTTACGAGCTCGTTATAATAGCTAATATTCTTGTAAAGCTGAAGTGTACTTTTAAAATTGGGCTGAACTAATAAATTAGACCCATATCTATCTTCACTATCGCTTTCTAAATATGCTCCAAAAATACCACCTAGAAGAGCGGCTATTACAAATTTTTTGAAGTGTTGTTTAAAAAATAATAATATTGAAATTAAAAAATGAAAAATCCCTTTAAATATACTTCCAATAAAATTAAAAAAGTTTTTAAACCCTTTTCCAATAATTACAAATAAAGAGCCTAGATCTACCTCTTCTTTATTGTTTTGATTGCTTGTTGACATCTTATTTTTTTAATTGATTTTTATTTAAAAAATTTGCTCCAGTATTTTGTGCGTAATGGCGTAGGTTGGAGTCACTCCAGACATCCCCAAACCACCAGAAGCTAAAGTGGCTCCAGTTTCTAGCGGGTTATCAGAAGCATAGTAAGCATAGCTCACTTTAACATCTTCAGAAATATTTCCTCGAATCTTAGAAGCTGCCTGAATAGCTTTTTGATAATGTGCTCCCTCCATTTCTAATCCAATAACATTCCATGTAGAATCATGAAAAAACTTTAATAAATCTTTGTTTTGTAATGATGTTCCTAAAACTGTTACCATGGCTCCGTCAAAAGAAGAAACACCAAAACCTTGTAAATCTTCTTTAGATAGTTCATTTGTAAACGGATAATTGTCTGCTGTGCCTTCAAAAATATGAGCAGAAGGAATCATAATATCTCCTTTTCCTCCTTCTAAAATACCTGCTTTCCCCATAATAGAGATAGATTCAACATTTAAATGAGTTGAACCTTGCTTTTCTTTGTATGGTTTTAACAATTCATCCATCGTTTCATAAGCTTGCTCTCCAAAAGCATAATCCATCACAATAATCACTGGGTCTTTCCCTTTTGAAGCTACTTTTTTAAATGGTATTTTACTACTATCTATCTTTTGGGTATCTATCACCTGAACGTTAATATTTGTTCCAGAAGTATCTTTTATATAAATCAACCCATTTTTTGAAGCATATTCTTTTACTTTTTTCTGAAGTGGTTTGCTCTCATTATTACTTAATAATTCATACAATTCAAACCCTTCTTTGCCTTTTGCTATATCTGTTAACGAACTAGTAGCATAAATAGTATTTAAAACACTGTGCATATTTGCACTTATAATATGAATTGGTCTATCTAAAAGCTGATGATCTTTTAATACTTTTTTTATGTTATTGGCCCAAACCTCTCCGTAAATATGATGACCTATTCCTTCTCCTAATACAGAACTAAAATTAACCGTTCTCTTTTGTTGATGACAACTTTCGCTAATTGCTAGTTTTCCTAACCAATAAATAATTTGAAAGAAACGATCTGGGTTTTCTGAAGATGAGAAAGCATTATAAGTATCGGCTACTTCATCATAAGTTCTACCTAAAACATTTGCTAAATGAACTTTCGTAATTTCTCTTTCTTCCTCAGATATTTTTTTATGATGAAGAACAACTTCTTCTAAATTTTTCCATTCTCTGGTAACATTCCCTTCTAAATTTAATAAAATACGGTCTTTAATTTTGTGAGACTCTATAAACAAAAAAGTAAGATGTGTTAAGATATCATAGATTTCAGATCTACCTCTAGTGATCTCAATATTCATTTGATCTTTGTCTATTCTGTAGCAGTTTCTTCTTCTCTTTGGTGGAATAATTACCTTAAAATGTGATTTATTATATCCCTCATCTGCTGTTAAGTTAATAAACTGGCACTCTTCAATTCCTTCTGGTAATCGCTCTATCACATAAATCAATCCGTTCAACTCTACTCTTTCTTCTGCTATAGATCCATAAATTTCTGGTCTAAGTAGTAGTAATGATTTTCGTAAAGTTTCCCCTGAAATACCCATTGGCTTATAAAAACCCCTGCTAAACAGATGACGCATAGAAATATATAAACGCTCAATAGCGTTGGTAGATTCTTGGGCTCTGGTTCTTTCTTGATGTTTTGTTTGCAACATAGTGTTTTAGGCTGCTAAGATAAGAAATTAGCTCAAAGTTAAGCCCCTTTAAGCACCTTAGCATAGAGGCTTTTGTTTTTTAGAAATTTTACGGCTTCTAAAATCACTGTATCTTTTTTTAATTTGTTCAAATAAGAACCATTTTTGTAGTAGTATCTAATTAAAATTTCATCTTTAATAATTTCAGATAAATAGTCTTGATTCTTTGAGATTTTAGAAATTTTTTCTTGCAGTAATTTCTTTTTTAATTGTTGAAATTCCTTGGCAATGAACGTAGTTTCTCCAGAAGAATTAAATGCATCTAAAAAAAGACGCTCTTGAGTTGTTAGAAAAACAGTGTCTGAAAATGTGAGATAATTTAAAAAACTTTTAAAGTCTGATGAAGAGAGAGAAAAATCGGTAACTGAACTTATTGTTGGGTTTCTATAAAAATAATCTGTTGTAAAGTTAAAGATTGCTCTAGATTTTATCAAGTCTTTTGTGGCTTCACTTCTCTTTGAAAAACCAACTTCAACGTCTGGAGTAATTCCTCCTCCATCAAATACAACTCTTCCATTTTTAGTTTTAAAAGAGGTTACTGTACCATCAGAAAATTTTGGAACCTGCCCCTGGCTATCTCTACTGGCGTAATCTAACTCTTGAATACACCTTCCGCTTGGGGTATAGTATTTAGAAATAGTAAGTTTTAATTGAGTTCCATAACTTAGGTTCATATAACGCTGAACCAACCCCTTTCCAAAGGAACGTTCTCCCAAAATTACTGCCCTATCATAATCTTGTAGTGCACCAGCAACTATTTCAGAGGCCGAAGCTGATCTTTCGTTGAGTAAAACAGTGAGGGGAATCTCTAAATCTAAAGGAGTATTGGATGCATTGTAAGTATTGCTCCACTTTCTTACTTTAGCTTTAGTTGCTGTAATTTTACTTCCTTTTGGTAAGAAAAAATTTGAGATATTAATGGCCTCTCCTAGAGAACCTCCTGGATTACCTCTTAAATCAAAAACTAAGTTTTTCATTCCTCTTTTCTTTAATTCTAAAAAAGCCTTTTTTACCTCAGAAGAAGCTTTTTGATTAAATCTAGTTAAAACAATATACCCTGTTTCTTGATCAATTAAATCATAAAAAGGAACCGGATTTATCTCAACTTTCTCAGTTACTACACTAAAATTCTTAACTTCCCCCTGTCTTAAAACAGCAATTTCTAAAGAAGTATTTGGAGCGCCTTTTAATATCTCTGACAGTTGATCTCTATCCATATTTTTAAGAGATTGGTTTCCTGCTTTTATAATAATATCTCCTGCTTTTAATCCTTTTTTATCTGCTTCATAGCCTTTGTAAATTTCATTTAATACAATTCCTTTTTTATCATAAAAAACTGAAACACCTATTCCTGAATACGCTCCTTCCCTTCTTATCCTAGCTTCTTCAACTTCTTGTTCATCAAAATAATTTGTATAAGGGTCTAGTTCTTTTAGCGTATTTTTTATTGCTTTATTTGTAAATTCAGCAGGGTTAATTTCATTTATATAGTATAGATTTAATTCTTTAAATAAAGTCGTGTAAATTTCTAGTTGTTTTGCAACTTCAAAGAAATTTGATTTAAATGAAAAAGAAAGAACAATAGCTCCAACAACTAGCGCAACTATTGCCTGTTTTTTAATTGGTTGTTTGTGCATTTTCTTTGTTGGTTTGTGTTTCAATAAATAACTTTAAAAGTTCCTGAATTTTTTCTTGAACCTCTGAAAATACAGGCTCTTTCTTACCGAGAAAAGTAATCATAAAAGCACAATGAAATTTTGATCCTTCAAATATGTTTTTTTTCTCTAATCGATAAGCTTCTCTAATCAATCTTTTAATCCTATTTCGATCAACTGCTTTTTTGAAATTTCTTTTAGGAACTGAAAATGAAGCCTTAACTGAAGTAATTAAAATTGGATCTGTTATAATATACACCAATCTAAAAGGGAAATTTTTGATAGATGTTCCTTCTTCAAAAAGCCTGCCTATGAGTTTGCGGCTTTTTAATCTTTCTTTTTTACCAAGTGTATTGTTCATCTCTACAAACTTACAGAAAACAGTTTTTTAAAAGGAATATCTTAGACACTATTTACAAATTAGAAAAAAATAACTGATTAACTAGAGGGTTCTTTTCAAAGGACGAGTTAAACATGTAGGCCCTCCGCCTCCTTTTACACTAATCTCATTGCCTTTGTAAGCAACAACTTGGCAGCCTGCTTGTTCCAATAATTTTTTTGTGATTGGATTTCCATCCACCATCAAACAATCTCTTGGTGCAATAGCTAATACATTGCAACCCATAGATTCAAATTCTTCATCAGGAACCTCTATCAATTCAAAACCTCTTTCCAACAATTGATTTCTAAATTTTATAGGCATTAAAGGAGAATAGACAACTGCTAAATTTTTATCTACTGGACTTAGAATAGACATCAAGTGAAAAACATCCTCTTTTCCTTTGTAGTGAGGAAGTTCTACAACAATAACTTCTATTCCTATTGGATTTAATAAGGCTTTTAATTGACATATTCCTTGGTCATTTGTTCTGTACGTATGGCCAACAGCCAATGTTTTTTGATCTAGCCAAGCAACGTCGCCTCCTTCTAGAGTTCCTGGAAAGGTAATCTCTCCTAATATTTTAACAGTGTTTTGTCTATAGGTTTCTAACTGAGCTTTGGGTTCCTGTATTCTTCCTTTTTTACCCATATTACAGATAATCATTCCAAAATCTGTAGCAATAGAGGCATCTCTGCAATAAATAGAATCTATCGATGTTTTTTGATCCGCAGGAAAGAAACATGTTTCAATATTTTTATTAGTAAAAAATAACTGAAACGCATGATATTCTTTCAAAGATTCCTCAAAATTAGGCTTAGTAAGAAACTGCAATTCTTTCCATTGTTTTGTCAGCTTTTTTTCTGAACGAAATGAACTCTCTGCAGATTTTAAGTAAACCGAAGCTAATTTTAAATATTCTGAATGATGTGTTTCTTTCATTTTTCTTTAGATTTATTCCATTGCATTAAAACATAAAATGGAATTCCTAGCAATAATAATAAAAATCCGTAGAATACAACTTCTGCAGTTGAACCGTAAATAGCCCACAAAGAATATAGAAATCCTAAAAGACCCAAAACAACTGTTTTTACGGCACTATTAATGTGTGTGTATTTTTGAACTAGAATAATAATATAGGCAGCAGAAACAAACACATAGGGCACCAAACAGGCCAAGACCGTTAAATTTACCATAAATGTAAATTGGGTTACAAGACTATCAGAAAAATTCATCAGCATAACAATAGAACTTAATAAACTTCCTATGATGAGCCCTAAAACTGGAGCTCCTTTTGCGTTCTCTTTCTTGAAAATTTTAGGAAACATGGCATCTTTTGCTGCAGCCATTGGAATCTGAGCTAGAATTAAAATCCAGCCATTTAATGCTCCCATTCCAGAAATTGCAGCTCCTGCAGCAACAAAATAACCAGCATATTTACCTCCAATTATTTCTCCTGCTTCAGCAAACGGAGCTGGAGAGTTTTGTAAGGTTTCTGTGGGTAAAATTCCGAATAAAACAATGGTTCCTAAAATGTAAATACTAGTGGTAATAATAGTTCCAAGCATGGTTGCTTTTGGCACTATTTTTTCTGGATTTTTTATGTTTTCTGCAGGAATACTTGCAGATTCTAGACCTAAAAAAGCATATAATGTTAAAGCAGCCACTAATGAAAATGTTGTAAAATCACTTTCATCTGTCATATTAAATTTTGGAAAATTATCTAAGCTAAAAAAGAAAAAACCAAAAATAATAATAAAAACCAATGGGAGTAATTTTAAAATAGTGGTGATGACCTGAATTTTTCCAGATGTGCTAACTCCTTTAGAATTAATCCAAGTAAAAAACCAAATCATAGACAATCCAATACTAACAGCTAATAATGAGTTTGTTTCTAAAATTGGAAAAAAGAAGCTTAAGGCTCCTATAATGGCAATGGCAATTGCTGCATTGCTAATCCAAATAGAAATCCAGTAACCCCATGCAACTAAAAAGCCTATAAAATCTCCAAAACCTTCTTTTGAATAAATATAGGGTCCTCCACTTTTATTAACAATAATCTTACTTAAATCACTAAATATTTTAGCTAAAATAATGGCTCCTGAGGCTGTAAAAAGCCACCCTAATAAACTAATACTACCATAGGCTGATAAAGAAGCTGGCAGAATAAATATTCCAGCACCTATCATATTCCCAACAACCAAAGACGTTGTGGTTATCAAACCTATTTTTTTGTTGCCAGAACTCATTTAATTTGTGTAATTTTAGAATCAATTTCTTGAAAGATACAATTTAATTTAACAACTAAAAATGAGCTTTAAGATCAATCCAGACATTACAAAAGCAGAAACGCTTCCTGCTACTTTTTACAAGGATCCTGTTGTTTTTGAAACAATAAAAGAAAAAGTTTTTTTAAATTCTTGGCAATGGATTGGTGATAAAAACCTTGTTAGTAAGCAACAATCTGTGTACCCCTTTGTATTATTAGATGGTTTTTTAACCGAGCCACTGCTACTAACCAAAGACAAAGAAGGTAGCATTAATTGCCTCACGAATGTTTGTACTCATAGAGGAAATTTAGTAGCATTAGAATCTGGACACTCAAAAAAGCTTACGTGCTCTTATCATGGAAGAAGATTTAACTTACAAGGTAAGTTTGAGTTTATGCCAGAGTTTAACGATGCAGAAAACTTCCCGAGACCCTGTGATAATCTTCATACATTTCCCATTAAAAAATGGGGCCATTTTTTATTTGTAGGACTTAATCCTAGTTTTGATTTTCAAGAAGTAATTAATGTTATGAAAGAACGAATAGGCTTTTTACCTATTGATGAATTTAAGCTTGATAAAACATTGCAAAAAGATTTCTTAATTGATGCTAATTGGGCCCTTTATTGTGATAACTATTTAGAAGGTTTTCATGTGCCTTTTGTTCATGAAAGCTTAAACGAAGTTTTAGATTACGGTAGCTATGAAACAATTATTTATACGCATTGTAATTTACAAATTGGCTATTCTGATGAAGCTACAGAAGTCTTTAAATTTCCTGAAAATCACATAGATTATGGAAAAAAAGTTGCTGCCTATTATTATTGGATTTTCCCAAACATGATGTTTAACTTTTATCCATGGGGGCTGTCTATTAATATTGTAAAACCCCAAGGTATTAGTAAAACTAAGGTTTCTTTTATTAGCTATGTCTTGGATTCTTCCAAGTTAGAGAAAGGTGCGGGTAGCAATCTTGAAAAAGTAGAAAAAGAAGACGAAATTGTGGTAGAAAATGTACAAAAAGGAGTTCGTTCTTCATTTTATAAAGCAGGACGTTTTTCACCTACACGAGAAAAAGGAGTGCATCATTTTCATCTGTTACTTTCAAAATTTTTAAACCGTTAAAAATATATTTTAAAACCTGTCTAAATTAACATCTATTCTTTAAATTTGACGTCTGTAAACAAATCAAAAAACATGAAACCAGATTTATTTCAAGCGCCTGATTACTATCAAATAGATGATTTACTAACTGAAGAACATAAATTAGTTAGAGAAGCTGCTAGAGAGTGGGTAAAAAGAGATGTATCTCCAATTATTGAAGAATATGCTCAAAATGCTGAATTTCCAACACAAATTATTAAAGGCTTAGCAGATATAGGTGCTTTTGGCCCCTATATTCCAGAAGAATATGGAGGTGCAGGCTTAGATCAAATTTCTTATGGTTTAATCATGCAAGAGATAGAAAGAGGTGACTCTGGTGTTAGATCTACAGCATCTGTTCAATCATCTTTAGTGATGTATCCAATATGGAAATATGGAAATGAAGCACAACGACAAAAATATTTACCAAAATTAGCTTCTGGTGAATGGATGGGTTGTTTTGGATTAACAGAACCTGATCATGGATCAAACCCCGGAGGAATGACAACTAATTTTAAAGATATGGGAGATCATTATCTTTTAAATGGTGCAAAAATGTGGATTTCTAATGCACCCCTAGCACAAGTTGCTGTTGTATGGGCTAAAAGTGAAGAAGGAAGAATTCACGGACTTGTTGTAGAACGTGGTATGGAAGGCTTTTCTACTCCAGAAACCCACAACAAATGGTCTTTAAGAGCCTCGTCTACCGGAGAATTAATTTTTGACAATGTAAAAGTTCCAAAAGAAAATTTATTACCAAATAAATCTGGACTTGGTGCTCCGTTAGGATGCCTAGATTCTGCTCGTTTTGGGATAGCATGGGGAGCTATAGGAGCTGCCATGGATTGTTATGATACTGCACTGCGTTATAGTAAAGAACGTTTACAGTTTGGCAAACCTATTGGTCAGTTTCAATTACAACAAAAGAAATTAGCTGAAATGATTACCGAAATTACCAAGGCACAATTATTAACTTGGCGTTTAGGTGTTTTGCGTAATGAAGGAAAAGCAACCACCGCTCAGATTTCTATGGCAAAAAGAAATAATGTAGACATGGCAATTAATATCGCCAGAGAAGCAAGGCAAATACTAGGTGGTATGGGAATTAGTGGTGAGTATTCTATTATGCGTCACTCCATGAATTTAGAAAGTGTTATCACCTACGAAGGAACTCATGATATTCATTTATTAATTACAGGATTAGATATTACTGGCTTAAATGCTTTTAAATAATAATTTTAGACCGCTTTTCACTTATCACTAATTAAAAATTAGGAAGCTTTCTGTAATAAAATA
>Ga0208972_1000840_pt1 | contig 11061 bp, 10 predicted proteins | sample AOAMet_48_BLW_10_2_FD_188232 | JGI IMG/M metagenome (GOLD analysis project Ga0208972, IMG submission 188232) | Ammonia-oxidizing marine microbial communities from Monterey Bay, California, USA - CAN11_48_BLW_10 (SPAdes) | ecosystem: Environmental > Aquatic > Marine > Intertidal zone | place...
ACAAATCACGGGTCGACGTGGTGACACTCTTGATCCCCTGAGTGTGACGCGCGCCATGGGACAAAGCCTTAAGCAGCCCGGCATCATTCTCGAAACAATGCAGCGTAGCCACATCCGCCAGCGGTAATCCCAATGTACCAGCGCCAGAAAACAAATCAATTACCCGATCCGCCCCTGCCAATGCACGCGCCACCGCCGCTTGGAGCGCGCGCTCACCCGCATGAGTGGCTTGTGTAAACGCCCTTGGCGGCGGAGAGATTTTAACCCTGCCAAAGGTCATTTGCGGCGCCTGATGCTCGCAAATGATTTCATTTCCTACGGACAGCCGCGCAATTCCATTGGATCCAGCCCATTGAGCAAATGAACCAAAATCTGTGTCTGCGAGATGGTCTAATCCCTCGACAGAGACATCAATCCCCCGATCTGACGCCAAAACCCAAAAGCCCAGCTGCCCTTTGCGAGATCCGAATTGCACCGTAAATTTCTCAAGCGCCGGTATGATATTCATAATCTCAGGCACCAAAACCCTACAGGGTTCAATCGGCTGTATCGTGTCGCTGGCCTTGCCAAAAAAACCCACCGTTGCACCCCTCTTTGTGCGCCGGCCTGTGAGTTTGGCGCGGCGGCGGGAATTTTCTGGCGACGTGTGCATCGCTTGGATATTCGCTGTGATCCCCTGCGCCGCCAAGGCCCGCACCACAACCTCTTGTTTCCACTGAGCAACAAAATCAGGATGTGCATGATGTAACGCACAGCCACCACAGCGCTTGAACGCGCTGCACTGAGGGGTGATGCGATGCTCGGAAGGCGTGACAATTCTTATATTTTGCAACCGATCGCTCAGCAAATCCCCAGAAACAACCTCTCCGGGCAAGGCGCGATCAACAAAAATTGGCCCTGCGGCCAAACCATCGCCCAGGTGCCCTAAGCGTTCGATTGTCAGTTCCATTAGGCCTCTTCCATTGCCAAAAAGCCACCAGATTGATGCTTCCAAAAGCCAGCATAGGCCCCGTCAGCTTCTAACAGGCTGGCATGGCTTCCCTCTTCTACAATGCAGCCCTCGTCAAGCACCACAATGCGATCCATACGCGCAATAGTTGAAAGACGATGCGCAATTGCGATCACAGTCTTACCGCTCATTACACGATAAAGGGTCTCCAGAATGTCTGCCTCCACCGCACTGTCCAGCGCTGAAGTGGCCTCATCCAGAACTAAAATCGGCGCATCTTTCAAGATCACCCGCGCCAAAGTAACCCGCTGCCTTTGACCACCTGAGAGCTTCACACCTCGCTCACCGACCCGCGCATCATAACCTTTGCGCCCCTCGAGATCTTCCAGCTGCAAGATAAATTCATGCGCTTCTGCCTTTTTCGCCGCCTCGATCATTTCTTCCTCAGTCGCTCCGGGTCGACCGTAAAGAATATTGTCGCGCACCGAGCGGTGCAGCAAAGAGCTGTCTTGCTGCACCACACCAATTTGCGCCCGCAAACTGTCCTGTGTGACTTGGGAAATGTTTTGGCCGTCAAAATAAATGGCCCCAACTTCCGCCTCATAAAACCGCAGCAATAGCTTAATGAGCGTTGATTTTCCTGCACCGCTGGCTCCGACGACCCCAAGACGCTCACCTGGCTTGATCTCAAGTGAAACATTCTCAAGGCCACCAAAATCCTTGCCATAGCGATGTGTAAGATTGGCAACTGAGATATGCGCCGCTTGCATCTGCAACTCCTGAGCGCCCGGCGCATCAACCAGGTCAATGGGTGCAGAGATTGTCTCCATACCCTCGCGAATAACGCCCATTTCTCTGAAAAGCGTGGTCAGAGCCCACATGATCCAATGGGACATGCCACTCATCCGCAGGGTCAGAGCGGCACCAGCGGCGACCACACCCACATCCGCGCTGCCGATGCTCCAGAGGTAAATGCCCCACCCCACAACGCTGACGACCAAAAACCCATCAAGCAAAATCAGACCAAATTCCATCGTCGTGTAAAGCCGCATTTCCTTTTGAAAAGTTACACGCGCCTCTTCAATTGCCTCGACCCCATAATTCAGCTCTTGATTGTTCTGCGAGAACATTTTGACCACATGAATATTGGTGTAGCTGTCCACCACACGCCCCGTCACAGCACTGCGCGCATTCGACGCCGCCGCCGATGCGGGGCTGACGCGCCGCACAGTCCATAAGACCAAAGCAAAATACAGCACCGTCCATATCCCAAGCGGGATCATTAACCGAGGATCAGACTCCCCCAATAGAAAAAATGCCCCAATCAAATAGACAACGGAAAACGTCACCGCATCAATCAGCTGATAAACAAGTTCGCCGGTCGCAGGTGGGGTTTGCATGATCCGGTTAGCAATGCGCCCTGCGAAATCATTTTCGAACCATCCCACAGATTGCCCCAACACATGACGATGCGCGCGGTAACGCACCAAAGTACCCACATTTGGTAAAATCGTATTGTTGAGCAAAAGGGTTGAAAGCGTCTCTATCAGCGGTCGGATCAACAGGGTAAATCCGGTAACCAAAGCAAGCTCTACCCAATGATTGTTCCAAAACTCAGAGGGTGTTGCTTCAGTCATCAGCACAATCAGTCGCGCGAAATACCAGATCAGAAAAATCTGAACCGCGGCAACAAGCATTTGAAAAAAGGCAGAAAGGCAAAATATCGTTTTGAACGGGCGCAGATAGTCACGCAAAAAGGCCAAAAGCGCGCGCGGTGGGCGATTGCTAACGGGGTAGGGTTGATAGGGATCAACCAATCTTTCAAAAAATCTAAACATAGCCGCGCAGAATACTGTGGCTATGCTTTTTTGCAAACACAATAATGTGGTTAAACAAACGAACCCTTGAGACAAGGAATTTCACCCGAGGCCGTCCAAATGCACCAATATTTCATCTTTGGTCAGCTGCATATCCCGTGCAATCCAAATGTCTTGTGCACGCTTCAAAGCCGCCCCAAGCGCAGGGCCATGATACTTCGGCATTAAATCGACCGCTGAAACTGGGCAAACAGATTGGGCGCCGCGGCGCACCACCTCTTGCTCCACCGCCGTGACCCTCTGCTCTGTCCAAGCCGCACGCAGCAGCCAAGACGACCAGCCCGGTGCCGCGCCCAGCGCATATCCATGCGCCAAGGCTTTTGACGTATTTTGTCCGTGAAACCGCAGCGCCTCAACCCGGCGTGCCTGTAAATTTGACAGCCGTAAACAGTCTTGGACCACCTCACCACCCAGACAAGCCAGACGGCGAAGAGCATCGGGGGCAAGCCCCTGCTCTAGGTCTACCAAAAGCGAAACCGAGCGCGCTGAAGCTCCTGGCAGCACGCGCCCCAAGATCCCAGATGCCTCCATGGCAGACAGCGCTGGCGCGGGATCGGCGGCGGCCAATAGTTTGAGCAGCTCGGCACCAATCCGTTCTTTGGAAATCCGCTCCAAACCCGATTGCAGAGCCGCACAGGCTGCAAGTGCCTGTGCATCAACACCCTCAAGAGGATCACCGTACCAAGCCCAAAACCGAAAGAACCGCAAAATACGCAGGTAGTCTTCCGCAATCCGGGCCTGCGGCTCACCAATAAAGCGCAACCGGCGCGCTTTGGCATCGTCTAGCCCATCCAATGGGTCGATTACGTGGCCCGACGCCTCTGCATAGAGCGCATTCATCGTGAAATCGCGGCGTGCGGCATCTTCTTCAAGCGATGTGCCAAAAAAAACCTCAGCGTGCCGACCATCGGTGGTCACATCTTTGCGAAATGTTGTGATTTCGTAAGATTTTCCACCCATCAAAAACGTCAATGTTCCATGATCTGCGCCGGTATCGACAACCCCTATGCCATGGGCTTGAGCAATCTGCCGCATCTGATCTGGCTCCGCGTCACTGGTCAAATCAATATCCGTTGCCACAACTCCCATCACCGCATTGCGAATACAGCCACCCACATACAAGAGCCGCGCGCCAGACTCCTCGAAGGCCGCAAAAAGCGGCGCTAAGATCTGGATATCGAGCGTGGTGGGATCAACTCTCATAACGGATCCAACTGATCGGCCAAACCGCGCAATATCCGCGCGGTTGCGCCCCAAATGTAATACGGCCCGTAAGGAACGCAATAATAAGAGCGCCTCTGCCCGCGCCAGTGTCGCGATTGAACTTGGAAATTGCGCACCATCATCACATGAGACAAGGGCACTTCAAACACCTCAGCCACCTCGCCGGGGTCCGCCTTGACCACCCAGGGCGTGCGGATCCAGCCAATGGTTGGAGTGATATTAAACCCCGTCACCGTTTCATGCGCAGGCAATTGCCCGAGGATTTGTACCAAGGATGGATCCAGCCCGGTTTCCTCATAGGCTTCGCGCAGCGCTGTGGCTGAAATATCCGCATCACCCACATCGCGCTTACCGCCGGGAAAGGCAATCTGGCCAGGATGAGAGGACAAATGCGCCGCACGTTTGGTTAGAACCACATGAACGCCAGAGGGGCGCTCAATCAAAGGCACCAAAACACCGGCCTCTTTCTTCGCTGACCCGAGCCCAGACGCGCCCGGATTAAGATCGTAATCCGACGAGGTGCAGCCCGGCCGCGCCAGGGCGCGGAGAATATCAGCTTGTTGCGGAGTCATTTTCAATGGGGGTTTGGGCCTCAAACCCCAGTGTATCGGGATCAAAGCTGTAATGCGCGCCGCAAAACTGGCAATCTGCGGTGACTGTGTTGTCATCGGTGGTCATATGCGCGATGTCCTTGGCCGAGTAAATTGACAGGCTTTGGCGCACACGATCAGACGAACAGGTGCAGCCAAAGATGACAGGTTGCGTGTCATATACCCGCGGTTGCTCCTCATGAAACAAACGAAGCAGCAATTGCGTCGGCTCAATGGATGGTCCGACCAACTCGAGCTGATCTACGGTATCGAGCAAAATATTCGCCCGGTTCCAGTTTTCACTCCCATCTGAATCCAAAAGATCCTCCGCCGAGAGCAAACCATCTTCACCCTGTGGCGCGTCTGAGGTCACATGCGACCCTGCCGCAGGCATATGTTGCAACATGACGCCTCCGGCGCGCCAACCATCGGTGCCATCCGCTTCCTGCGAGTAACCAAATGCCAAAGAAAAGCGGGTCGGTATTTGTTCGGATTGCGCAAAATAGGCCTCCGCACAGGCAGAAAGAGAAGCTCCAGCAATCGGGGTGATCCCTTGATAGGGCTGCATATCCTGACCTTGATCGATCAATATCGCAAAATACCCATTGCCAATCTGATCAAAGCCCGGTGCTGCTGTATCCAGCGTCTCTGCATCATAGCTTGCATAGGCCCGAATACGCGCCGGCGCGCCATCTTCTGTCGGGCCATAATAGTCAGTTGCAATCAAGCGCACCGCACCGCTGCCGCGCACTTGCAGCGAGAGTTTCCAGCGCAGCTTAATGCTTTCACCAATCAATGCCGTGAGCAAAGCCATCTCTGCCACCAATGCCTCAACCACAGATGGGTAATCATGCTGCGCAAGCACCTGATCCAATACACCATCAAGCCGCGCGACGCGGCCACGAATGTCGGATGCGTCCAATTGAAACGGTAAAACCGTATCGTCCCAGCTTATTTTTGCAGTTTGCGTCATGATCACTTTCCATAGATTGGCCTTGCCTTAAACTGTCCATATAAGCGCGTCTAGGCTGACACCACGTTTTGGAGAGAAGATTGCTACGTTTTGGCACCACACCAGACGCCCATCGCCACTACAGGCGGCGCCCCGGCGCCTATGCCATTTTGCCTTATAAAGGCGGGCTTTTAGCGACCTATCAAGGCGGACGAAATCAAGAATATCAACTGCCTGGCGGTGGTATAGATCCGGGCGAATCACCGCTTCATGCCTTGCATCGTGAAGTCTTCGAAGAGACCGGCTGGTGCATCACGCAGCCGCAGGTATTTTTTCGCTTTAAGGTTTTCAGCTTTATGCCGGACTACGATCTTTGGGCAGAGAAGATTTGCACCATCTATGTCGCACGCCCCGTCTATCGTAAATCCAGCCCCTCAGAACCCGATCATCATCCTGTTCTTTTGCCGATCGACGTGGCCCTGAGCGCTCTGGCCAGTGAAGGCGATCGTCATGCGGTGGCCAAGTTTTTCGGCGCGCGCCACCTTAAACCTTAGATAATCAAATCCACCATCGCCTCATCTCCTGTGATGTCCCGAATAGACATGCCCGCCGACTCAAGCCGCTCCGATAAGAGTGCGAAATTCTCTGGCTTTGAGGTTTCAATTCCAAGCAAAACCGTCCCGAAGTTGCGCGCAGATTTTTTGAGATATTCGAAGCGCGCGATATCATCATCCGGCCCCAAGAGACCCAAAAAGTCCTTAAGTGCCCCAGGGCGTTGCGGCAGGCGCAAAATAAAATATTTCTTCACGCCGGCATAGCGCTGGGCCCGTTCTTTCACCTCTGGCAATCTTTCAAAGTCAAAATTGCCGCCCGAGGAGACGCAGACCACGGTTTTGCCTTTGATCTTATCTTTTATGTCTTTCAACGCGTCCAAAGCCAGGGCTCCTGCTGGCTCCAAAACAATGCCTTCTGTGTTCAGCATGTCCAAAATTGTGGTGCAAATTCTATCCTCGGGGATATCCAGCACATGATCCGCATCAATACCCTTGAGCGCGGCAAAGGTATTCACACCAATCTGTGCCACCGCTGCCCCATCGACAAATGTATCCACCTGCGCGAGCGCAACAGGGGCACCAGCTTGAACCGCCGCAGCCAGGCTTTTGCCGCCAGTGGGTTCTACATAAAAAATTTCTGTCTCAGGCGCGCGCGCTGATAACAAAAGCCGCGCAGAAGACGACAGGCCGCCGCCACCCACAGGCACCACGAAAACATCCGGGGCGCGGCTCAGTTGTTCGAGCATCTCATAGGTCACAGTCGCCTGCCCCTCAATCACATCCGGGTCATCGAAGGGTGACAGAAAATGCCCGCCGACATCCTTGCAATAGGCTTGGCTGGCGCGAAGCGTGTCGTCAAAATAATCTCCCACCAATTGCACCTGCACCCAATCGCCCCCAAATAGCCGGGTTTTGCGAATTTTTTGCTCCGGTGTCGTAACGGGCATAAAAATCACGCCCTTTTTCTGCAAATGCCTGCAAACATAGGCGACGCCCTGCGCGTGATTGCCGGCGCTTGCACAGACGAACACATCTTTATCCGCCTGTTTGCCCATGGCGTTAAAGGCTCCGCGCAGCTTATAGGAGCGCACGGGCGACAAATCTTCTCGCTTTAACCAAATATCCGCATCATAGACATTTGAAAGATGATCATTGCGCTGCAGCGGTGTTGCAGGAAACAACTTGCGCATGCGGTTGGTGGCCTCAGCGGCCTGGATGTTAAAATCTGTCATGAAGAATTAGTGGCTCAATCTTTAAAATTGCGCAAGCAATCAGGCCGGCTGCAAATTATGCCACGCGCTTTACAAAATTGCGCTGCACCAACTTGCCGCGCAAACAAAAACCATATACCTCCGCGCCGACCACACCTTGCCACATTTGGATTGGAAAACGCATGTCAGCCCCTAAAAAAGTTGTCCTGGCCTATTCAGGCGGATTAGACACCTCAATCATCCTCAAATGGTTGCAAACCGAATATGGCTGCGAAGTGGTGACATTCACGGCAGATTTAGGTCAAGGTGAAGAGCTCGAGCCCGCCCGCGCCAAAGCCGAACTGATGGGCGCCTCCTCAATCTATATCGAGGATGTGCGTGAAGAGTTTGTGCGCGATTTTGTCTTCCCTATGTTCCGGGCCAATGCCCTTTATGAAGGTCTGTACCTACTGGGCACCTCCATTGCTCGCCCATTGATTTCAAAACGCCTGGTTGAAATTGCACAGCTCGAAGGGGCAGATGCTGTTGCCCATGGCGCGACCGGCAAGGGCAATGACCAAGTGCGGTTTGAGCTGGCAGCCTATGCATTGAACCCCGATATCAAAGTTATCGCCCCGTGGCGCGAATGGGATCTTACAAGCCGTACCAAGCTGATCGATTTTGCCGAAAAAAACCAAATTCCAATTGCCAAAGACAAACGCGGCGAAGCGCCATTTAGTGTCGATGCCAACCTGCTGCACACCTCTTCGGAAGGTAAAGTCTTGGAAGACCCAGCCGTAGAAGCGCCCGATTACGTCTATCAGCGCACCGTCAATCCAGAGGATGCACCCGACACGCCAGAATATGTTGAGATTGGCTTTAGAGCCGGGGATGCTGTCTCCATCAATGGCGTTGATATGTCCCCTGCAACGATTTTGACTGAGTTAAACGGACTTGGCGGTCAACACGGAATTGGCCGGCTTGATTTGGTAGAAGGTCGCTTTGTGGGCATGAAGTCCCGAGGCATTTACGAAACCCCTGGCGGCACATTGCTGCTGGAAGCACATCGCGCCATTGAATCAATCACCTTAGACCGCGGCGCGGCCCATCTCAAAGACGAATTGATGCCAAAATATGCCGAGCTGATTTACAATGGCTTTTGGTTTAGCCCAGAGCGCGAAATGCTTCAGGCTTTGATTGATAAGTCTCAAGAGCATGTCACCGGAACTGTGCGTTTGAAGCTCTATAAAGGCTCCGCCTGCACCGTGGGCCGCTGGTCGGATTACAGCCTGTATTCTGAAGCGCATGTGACGTTTGAAGATGATGCGGGCGCCTACGATCAAAAAGATGCCGCTGGCTTTATCCAGCTCAATGCCCTGCGCCTCAAGCTCTTGGCTGCACGTAAAAATCAGATCCGCTGATCCACGAGGGCGGGCAGTTATTTGGCAGCTTGCAGCTGCTCATAGATCGCCTGCGCTTGGTGCCATAGCGCGTCATAATCGGCATCAACTCTTGGCGCGGGACCCGGTGCCGGTCCAAATCCAGTTGAGCGATGCACCGCGTCATACCAATGGGCCGCCCAAATACCATCCTGCGCCCGCGGCCCAGCAGGCCAGTGTAACATCGCAGGATCAAAGGCAATTTCCAGCCGCACACAGAGCTCCATAAGCTCAGATTTTGGATCGGCTAAAATATCATCACTGTCGATCACAATCGGTACCTGACCAAGCGCCACGCAATGATCAAAAATTTTCTTTTGTTGCACAAACCCGAGGTCGTATAGAGTCACATCCGCGCGCTTGCGGGCATAGCTGGCGATCACCCGCGCAGGATCACGAATGAGAAACACATTGCGCTGACTTACCAGCAGATCCATCGGGAAATGGTCCAGCATATGATGGGTCATATGTTTTTGATACCAAATTGCGACATCACCAGGCACGGGACCTGACAACTCGGCACTAACTTGCACCGGATCACAGGCCATGCTCGCCATTATTTCAGCCCGCATCGGATGATCCGCATTGGAATAATGAAGGTAGGCGCCATAAAACGGCTCATCTACAACCTGCGTATCCGCCCGATTGACAAAGGCATACATCATCGCCGTCGAGAGATTGCGCGGACCCGACCACATGGCGATCTTCATGCGCAGACCTCTGCGATAAGGTCCTGGTACAACCCTCGAATACGACAAGTGATTGGGCCCATGTCGCCGTCGCCAATGCGGCGGCCATCAATCTCGATCACTGGGGTTTGCGCACCGAAGGTTCCGGTCAGGAAGGCCTCCTGCGCGCCATAGGTATCCACCAAGCTGAAGTTGCGCTCAAAAACGGGGATGTCATGGGCGCGGCACAGATCAATGACCTTTTGCCGGGTGATGCCATTCATGCAATAATCTCCCGTGCTGGTCCAAACCGCACCTTCTCGCACAATAAAAAAGTTGCACGCATTGGTGGTATTCACAAACCCATGCACGTCTAGCATCAAAGCTTCATCCGCTCCGGCCTTTTGTGCCGCAATACAGGCCAAAATGCAGTTGAGTTTAGAATGCGAATTTAATTTTGGATCCTGCGTCATGGGCAGGCCCCGCATATGCGGTACGGTGGCAACACGAATGCCGCGAGGCAGACTGGGCTTTGAGTGTTCCATTATAATGGTAAATGTGGGGCCAGATTGTGACAGGTCTGGATGCTGGAACGGGCGGATCTTCACCCCGCGCGTGACCATAAGCCGAGCGTGCGCATCGCTCTGCATCCCATTGGCCGCTTGCGTATCGCGCAAGGCCTGCTCCACCCCGTTGCGATCCATACCAATATCAATATCCACGGCCTTTGCCGCCTCAAACAAACGGGTCAGATGTTCACCCATGAAGGCCCATGTGCCGTTATAAAGACGCAACCCCTCCCAAACCCCATCCCCAAGCATAAACCCGCTGTCATACACGCTGACTAAGGCACGCTCTTTGGGCAGCAATTGCCCGTTAAGGTAAATCAAAATGTCTTCATTGCGGGCATCTTCCGCAGCTTGGTGAGTTGTTACATGATCTGTCATACCTCAAGCCTAAGCTGAGAGGCATTTCGAGCCAAGAGGGAAAACTCTCAAGAACGGGTGAAGCACAGCAAGAGGCTCAAGCCCATCGCTCAGAGGGCGAATTCCATCACCTCTTGCAGACTTGGAATAGCATCAGTTATGCCAAGTCGTGTGACCTTGAGTGCCGCGGCGCGGTTGGCACACGTTAGGGCCGTTTGGGGGTCTTCTCCCAATGAAAAGCGCCTTATAAAATAGCTACAGAAAGTGTTATCCACTCCTGTGGTGTCCACGGGTATGGCAGAAATTCCAGCGACCTCAAACACCTGATCTGCTGAAAAATCATGATAGGCGCCACCTTTTGCGCCATCGGTGATGAGCATTCCATCGAGCCCGAGGCTTTCTAAACCGGATATGTGCAAAGCCTGTTGAAGCGCTTTCACTCGTGTTCATTCGCGCATAAAATATTCAAAAATGCCAAAACCTCTGCCACAGCCTTCGCTTCGAAGGGTGCGGCTGAATAGACCACGCACGCACCTTAAGACCGAGCCAATCGGGCCGCGTGTACTTGATGCGTGGTTTCGTTTTGCATCACCAGCCAATCACCAAGACTGATCGGCGCCAACCATTGGGTAAGCGGCGCTTCGCTCATCGCCGTATTCGCTCCAGAATATATTGTGATGGCGTTTTCACCA
>Ga0208972_1000848_pt1 | contig 10979 bp, 7 predicted proteins | sample AOAMet_48_BLW_10_2_FD_188232 | JGI IMG/M metagenome (GOLD analysis project Ga0208972, IMG submission 188232) | Ammonia-oxidizing marine microbial communities from Monterey Bay, California, USA - CAN11_48_BLW_10 (SPAdes) | ecosystem: Environmental > Aquatic > Marine > Intertidal zone | place...
AATGTATGAGCAAGCATTAAAATTAGATAATCAAATTGAATATAAAGACTTTCAAAATAGATCGAACTTACTTTTAAAAAACTTTAATGATGTTGAAAGAAATATGATAGAACATCATAAATTATTTCAAGAATTAGATAATATATCAGGTATTGAAAATTGGAGCTTAAATGATGAAAACCTTTCCGAAAATCAATACAATTACATTAAACTACTAAATAAAACAGGTGAATTATATGTAAATTTTAAAAATCAGTTAATAAAAGAAAAGAAAGGTGTTAATGGATTAATAACAAGAAGAATAGCGGAAAACCCCTCGAAATACATTAATAGTGGAAAAGTTATATACTTTATAGGATTAAACGCTCTTTCGAAAAGTGAAGAAACAATTGTTAACTATTTAACCAAAAATAATTTATCAAAAGTTATTGTTGATACTGATGAGTTTTACACATCAAATATTGACCATGAAGCAGGACACTTCTATAGAAAACATCAGAATAAATTTTACAATGAATCATTTAAAAAAATTAAAGAAAATAAAAAAGAGATAAATATTTATTCCTCACTAACTGCAAATCAACAAATTGATATTATTGATAATATTATAAAAAAAAGCAAAAAAAAATACACCATTATTTTAATGGATGAAACACTAGGTCCACTTGTTTATCAAAAGCTTTATAAAAGCGAAAAAAATATAAATTTTTCTTCGGGATTAAAATTTAAATACTTTGAAAGCAATCAACTAATTAAATTTTTATTAGACTCAGAAACAATTTTGAAAACAAAAAAAGTTAATTATCAATGGATTGAAAACTTAGTAAATTTTAGTTGTATTGAAAGTGTAGTTTCAAAAGAAAAAATTCAAGGACTATTTATAAACAGGGACCAAAAATCATTTGAGATAAGTATTATAAGAGCAAAAAAAATACACTCAATAATTGATCAAATAATAACATCGCTTGAAAATTTTTTCAACTCAGCTAGGTCAAATATTTCAAAAAAATTACTAGAACTTTTAAACGTATTAGAAGTAATTTACTTAAAAAATGACAAGGAAGTTTCGATTATTAATAAAACAAAGATACAAGTTCAAAAAATAAATGGACTAATAGAACATTATAAAACAAATATAAATCATAGAGAATATATAAAGATTTTCATGACTGAAATAAACCGACTAAGTGTTGTGGTAAAAGGTGAAAACGATTCTAGAATTCAAATAATAGGACTTCTAGAAAGTAGAATAATAGATTATGAAAATATCATTTTTTTATCTTGCAACGAGGAATATTTGCCTGCAAAACCTAATACAGAAGATCTTTTCCCTGAAGATTTAAAAAAATTCTTTGGAATACCTTCTATTTACGAAAGAGAGGCATTATCAGCATATTATTTTTATAGAAATTTTCATTATGCAAAAAATATTAATATTCTATATGTAAAAGGCGATAATAAAGGTTTAAATTATAATGAACCTAGCAGATATATAAGACAGATTGAAAAAGAAATGGGAGATCTAAATAATATTACTATAAATTATCATCATGTTAAAATGGATCATGTTCAAAATAAACATTTTGTTAAAAACAATCAAGAAATTAAACAACTTATAAATAGTTGGATGAAAAATGGAATTTCACCTTCATCAATTCAAAAATATTGTAACTGTGAACTAGATTTTTATTTTAAATATGTTCTGAAAATTAAAGAAAAGAAAAAACTGCATCAGTATTTAGAACCTAGTGAATGGGGAATAGCAATTCATAAAACATTAGAGAAATTATTCTTCAAGGAAAGAAAAATAGATATTGAAGAAATAATAAAAATTAAAAAAGATTTTTCTGAAATAATGCTGCAGACTTTTAGTGAAGTTTTCACTGACAAAAGATTTATAAATGGTAAAAATGCCTTAGTATATCATCATTACAAAAAGTGCTTGGAAAGTTTACTTGAAAAAGAAATTTTGGATATAAAAGAATTTGGAAGTTATAAAATACTCGAAATTGAAAAAGAGTTGAATTTTGAAAGTTCCTTAAAAAAAGAAGGACTAACTCAAAACATTAAATTATTGGGGCATATTGACAGAGTAGATCTAACAGATCAAGGGATAAGGTTGATTGACTATAAAACAGGAATGGTGCAGCAAAATGAATTAAATATATATGACTTTGATCAATTATCTAAAAAACAAAAATCTCTTCAATTATTGTTTTATGCATTACTTTGGAGAAAAAATTATAATTCAAATGAATATTTACAATGTCAAATTATTTCATTAAAAAATACATTTCAACCAAAATTAAATTTAACGTATAAAAAGAAGACTTTTATTGAAAATGATGTAATAAATAATTTCCAAATATGGTTAGACGAATTTTTAATAGAAATAAATAATACTGAAATATTTAAACATGATCTTAATAGCAAATACTGTGAAATATGTTAAGCTATAAACTTATACCCAACACCTCTTATTGATTTAAAATAAGTTGATGAAGGTAGATTTTTTTCAAATACTTTTCTAAAAAGAAGAATGAAATTATCAATTGTCCTAGAAGATGGATAAACATCATAACCCCATACCTTTTCTAAAATTTCTTGTCTGCTAATAACTTGATTTTTCTTCTCAATGAATAATTTCAATAACTTAATTTGCTTGTAGGTCAAGGTCAAAATATCACCATGACTATTTTTAACAACAAATGATTTAAAATCAATATCACATCCAGCTATAAATAATTTATTTTTTTCGCTTGGTTTTTCTTCATATTGTGTTCTTTTAATTAAATTTTCGACTCTAATTAAAAGCTCTTTTAAATTGAAAGGCTTTGTTAAATAGTCATCAGCCATTTTTAGACCAATTAATTTATCTTCATTTGAAGATTTTGCTGTAAGAAATAAAATTGGGACTTTAGAGTTTTCGAGTCTTATAGATTCGCAAATATCAAAACCATTAATTTCGGGGAGCATTACGTCCAATATTATTAAATCAAATCTTCCCTGACGAAACTTTATTGCGGCATTCTTTCCATTATAAACAGAAGTTACGTTGTAATTTTCCATTTCTAAATTCAATTTAATTGCTAAATGTAAATTCTCTTCATCTTCAACTAACATAATTCTCTTCATACTCAAAATTAAAAAATTGATTAGGTCTTCAGCATATTATTAATAATAAAATCGAGTGCTTTATTTTTTTTGTAATTTTATCTATTATGATAAATCCTAAAAATAATTTTATTTTATGTGTGTTTATTCTTTATTCTTCTGCTTTTTTTAGTCAGATTTCAGAAGGGGGAATACCATATTCTTTCAATAATAATATCGAACCTGTAATTTCTGAATTCAATATTGACCAGCCATCTTTAGCAGAAATTCAATCTGAAATAAACAATAATGAAGATGACTATTTAGTTGGCATAATAAAAGATGTGCAACTTTCACTAACAAAAAATGGCACTTGGATTTCCCATTCCGATGGTTCCAAGTCGTGTTTTTTAAAAATTCGAAGTAAATCAGCTATTGGGATATCTTTATTTTTCGAAAATTTTATAATTCCAAAAGGTGCTGAGTTATTTGTTTACAATGAAAATAAAAAGCATGTTATTGGCAAATTTAATTCAACTACAAATTCAATTAATTCATTAACACATACTCAGATAGTAGAAGGAGAAGTATCCATTATTGAATATTACCAACCACAAAATTCATCTGGAAATTTAGATATTACTTTAAATAAAATTGGATATATGTTTAGAGGTTTTGAAGATTATTTAAAACCATTTAAAAACTCTTCAAATTTAGCTGGGTTTTCAAGAGCCGATCCATGTCAAATTGATGTTGCTTGTTCTCCAGAAAATATTGGATGGTCCGAACCAATAGATGCCGCAGTTCATTTCACCTACCAACAAACTTCGTTTATTTTTTCATGTTCTGGTTCTGTAATAAATAATACTGCCGATGATTGTACACCATATATCCTAACTGCATGGCATTGTGGGGATAGCCAGGCAAATCAAAATTTAAGTGGTTATACATGGTATTGGAATTATGAAAAAAGTAGCTGTCAACCAAATACAAATGGATCAAACCCATCAAAAGGTAACCAAACTATGATTAATGGAGTTGTTAGAGCGTCTTCTGGAAGTGGAACTCTTAATAATCCTCCATCAATTAATCAAGAAGCTGGATCAGATTTTGCACTGGTTGAGTTAAATTCGATTATTCCAAATTCATATAATACTTTTTATGCTGGCTGGGATAGATCAACTAGTTCTATTTCAAATGGAGTTAGTATTCACCATCCAAATGGAAGTGCAAAAAAAATATCAACTTTCAGCAATCCTCCTACGAGCACATCTTTTAATGGAGGAGCCGCAAATGCTCATTGGAATGTAACATGGTCATCAACTAGTAACGGACATGGGGTAACAGAAGCTGGGTCCTCAGGAGCATCTTTATTTAATCAAAATAAAAAAATTATTGGACAATTAAGCGGTGGGTCTTCTTTTTGTAGTTCTCCAAATTCTCCAGACCAGTTTGGTAAATTTTCTACAAGTTGGTCTTCAAATGGAAGTTCACCTGGTGCAAAACTAAAGCCATGGTTAGACCCTTTAAATTTAAATGTTAACTCACTAGATGGAACTTATGCTCCATGTAGTGGAACAGTTCTTGAATGTGAAATTGCATTTTGGAATTCTCAAACACAGGCATTAACCGATACCATTAATAATGGTGAATCTATTGATTTCTTCGGCGGAAGTAATTTAACAACTGCAAATTATAATTGGAATTTTGACAAGACTGGATTAGGCGGAGTTTCTGTCCCTAATTCTACAAATCAAAGTCCAAGTGGAGTAATATTTAACAGTTCAGGATTATTTCAGGTTCAATTAACTGTAACCAACAATCAAGAGACATGTTTAGTTGATACTGTTATTAAAGTTCTTCCTCTTACCACTAATATTGAAGTCAATGATATTACAAAAAAACTTATATATCCAAACCCAAATAATGGAACTTTTAATTTAAATATTTCCAAGGAAATTATTAAAAATATTGGGACAGGATTTATTTACAATAGTATTGGAGAAGTCATTCAAAAAATTAATTTTAATTCCTTGAAATTATCTGATAATTTAACTGTAAATATTAAAGGTGGAATTCCTGGTGTTTATTATTTGAAATTTGAAAATAATCCTGTTTTCAATTATAAAATAATTTTAATAGACTAAATTATGTTTCCTGAACATGTAACAATAAGTAAAGTAAACTCATATTCTGAAAACACACTATTGTCACATTTAGATATTCAGTTTATAAAAATAGGTTCTGATTTTTTAATTGCTAAAATGCCTGTGAATTTTAAAACTATTCAACCTATGGGAATTCTACATGGTGGAGCTAGTGTTGCTTTAGCAGAGTCTATTGGAAGTGTAGGCTCTAACCTATTAATTGACTCAAAAATAGAATATGCTGTAGGACTATCTATTAATGCAAACCATATAGGAAGTGCAAAAAATAATTTTGTAACTGGAAAAGGAACCCTTATTCACATGGGGAAATCGACTCATATTTGGAGTATAGAAATAATAGATGATGATAAAAAATTAATTTCTATCTGTAGATTAACTGTTATGATTATCAAAAAAAGAAAAGAAAAATGATCCACCTTTCTGGGAAGGACAGCTTTGTAATCTATCAAGATTCTAATTCGAAAAAAAATAAAATATCTATTGGTAAATGGAAATTATTAGATTTCAACAAAGTTGTAAATAGTCCATCATTTATTTGTAATGTATTTAATAATGAAACTTATGTTCTAAATAGTGAAATAAAAAATATTCAAGAGGAGGTGTCCATTAAAAACCCTATTTTTTTTAAAGTGACTGAGACAAATCAGATTGATTATGAAGATTCTGTAAAAAAAACAATTAATTTCTGCGAGTCAAATACAATAGAAAAATGTATTTTAAGTAGAGTTGTTAAAGTTAATTTTGATTGTAATAATTATTATGAAGTATATGAAGAATTATGTAAAACCTATGATGATGGATTTAAATACATATTAAATCACCCTAAATATGGATTGTGGATAGGAATATCACCAGAAACTTTGATTAAAGGAAATATTGAAAACGGATTCTATACCCATGCCCTTGCAGGAAGCAAATTAAATTCTGAGTCATTTAAATGGAATAAAAAAGAAATAGATGAACATAGGTATGTCATAGATTATATAGAAAAAAAAATATTGGAAGATGGTAATATTATAAATGAATCTAATATTCATGAAAAAAACGCTGGTAAAGTAGTCCATCTAAATAAAGATTTTAATTTTCAACTGAAAGTGAATTATTTATCATTTATAAATTCACTTCACCCTACTCCTGCTGTTGCAGGTATTCCGCTAGAGAAATCTTTAGAACTTATTCAAAAATTAGAGCTCCATAAAAGAGAATTTTACTGCGGTTATATTGGAGTTATAGATAAAAACAAATGTGATATAAAAGTGAACTTAAGATGCGGAAGGTTTATATTTGAAGAAGCACATATATTTGTTGGTGGAGGAATAACAAAGCAAAGCAATCCTCTAGAAGAATATAAAGAAACTGAAATAAAATCTCAAACGCTTTTGTCTGTGATTAAAAAATTATAGAACTTTAAATAATGACATCTGCATCACTAAGAGTACAAGTAGTTGTTGACCTTCTAAAAAAACATAATATTAAAAATATTGTGTTTTCTCCAGGATCAAGAAATGCCCCACTAGTAATTGGATTTAATAGCGATGATTATTTCAATACTAAAGTTTTAGTTGATGAAAGGTCTGCAGCTTTTTTTGCATTAGGAATGGCTCAACAGCTTAAAAAGCCAGTTGCAATATGTTCCACTTCAGGAAGTGCAGTTGTTAATTACTCACCTGCAATCGTAGAAGCATATTACCAAAAAATACCAATTATTGTTATTACCGCAGATCGTCCTCCTGAGTGGATTGACCATGGAGAAGGACAGTCAATGAGACAAGAAAATATATATGAGAATTTTATAGGTGGCAGCTTTAATTTGCCTATGCTAGATCATCCAGATGCATTATGGCAAACAGGTGTAATGACTAATGAAGCTATCCATGTTTCACAGATAGAATCTAAGCCCGTACATATTAATTTCCCTTTTAGAGAACCACTTTATGATACTATAAATAAATCAATTGTAAATACTAGAAAAATAACTCATTTAAAAGTTAATAAATCACTGGACAGTAATCATTTAAAAGAGCTTCAAAATATATGGAAAAATTCATCAAAAAAAATGATTATTTGTGGAACTTTAGAAAAGAGCGATCAATTAAATAAACTCTTAAGTGATCTTAATAATAATGACTCTTTATGTATCCTAAATGAAAGCACATCGAACTTACATAATGAGAATTTTATTTGTTGTATTGATAGAACATTAGAGAGAGTCTATGGAGAGACAGAATTTATTCCTGAATTAGCGATTACAATAGGTAACTCTATAATTTCTAAAAAATTAAAGCAACTTTTAAGAAAAAATAAGCCATCTCATCATTGGCATATTGAAGATACAAATAGAGCTCAAGATATTTTTTCATCAATAACACATTTTATTCCATTGAAACCGATTGAATTCTTTTCACAATTTATTGAAAATATTTCGTTTGAAAATAAATCAAATTTCGGTAAAATGTGGGAAAAAGAATTCCATTTAAGTGAGAAATTTCACAGACATTTTTTAAAATCATGTGATTGGTCTGATTTAAAAGCTCATGATGTAATTCAAGATTGCATAAGAAATGTAAAAATAAATATACAAATGGGAAATAGCTCCAGTGTAAGATACATTCAACTTTTTTCAAATTTAAAAGATGTTTCTTACAATAGTAACCGAGGAGTAAGCGGAATTGACGGCTCTTGTTCAACTGCAGTTGGTGCAGCAAATTGCTCGAATAATACTACCCTACTTGTCACTGGAGATTTAAGTTTTATTTATGACCAAAATTCACTTTGGAATGATTCACTTCCCCCAAATCTTAAAATAGTAGTAGTTAACAACCAAGGAGGTGGAATTTTTAATATTATTCCTGGTCCTAAAACTACTCCATATGCAAAAAAACATTTTGAAACTTCACATAATTTAAGTTTAGAAAAAATTGCTGCTACATATAAAATTAATTATCAAAGCGCAAACAATGAAACAAAGGCAATAGAATACATTAATAAAATCATGAAAAGTAATCAAATGGAGATTTTAGAATTTTTTACAGCAGACTCAAAAAATGAAAAAATTCTAAATCAATATTTCAAAGAAATTAAAAAATAATAATATGATAAATTGGAATACTGTCAAGGATTATGAAGATATTACTTTTAAACAAGCCAATGGAGTTGCTCGTGTAGCTTTTAACCGTCCAGAAGTTAGAAATGCTTTTAGACCAAAAACAGTAGATGAATTATTAGATGCTTTAATCATTTGTCATGAAAGTCAAGAAATTGGAGTGGTTTTATTAACTGGAGAAGGTCCATCAGAAAAAGACGGTGGATGGGCATTTTGTTCTGGTGGAGATCAACGAGTAAGAGCAAAAACGGGATATAAAGGTCTTGATGGAATAAATAAATTTAACATTCTGGATGTTCAACGTCAGATTAGATTTATGAATAAAGTTGTAATAGCTGTAGTTCCTGGTTGGGCTGTTGGTGGTGGTCATAGTCTACATGTAGTTTGTGATATGACTATAGCAAGTAAAGAACATGCAATATTTAAACAAACAGATGCCAATGTTGCAAGCTTTGATGGGGGATTTGGTTCAGCATATTTAGCTCGTCAAATTGGTCAAAAAAGAGCAAGAGAAATTTTCTTTTTAGGATTAGAATATTCTGCCCAAGAAGCCTATGAAATGGGAATGATTAATAAAGTTGTTCAACATAAAGATCTTGAAAGAACTGGTTATGATTGGGCTCAACTTATTATGAGTAAAAGTCCAACAGCAATAAAAATGCTTAAGTTTGGATTTAACTTAATTGATGACGGTCTTGTTGGGCAACAAGTTTATGCAGGAGAAGCTACGAGACTTGCCTATGGAACTGAAGAGGCTGAAGAAGGTCGAAATGCCTTTTTAGAAAAAAGAAATCCAGATTTTAAAAAATATCCTAAATTTCCTTAAATATTTTTATAAATATCAATCATTAGACTTTCAATTTTACTTTTAATTAAATAATCCTTAGATGTGAAATTATTTATCATAATTGTAAATGGGAAATATTTACTGTTTTTCACAAAGCAGCCAGAATAACACCTAACTCCACCCATAGATCCACTTTTACCAATAAATTTCCCTTCTAAAACAGTATTATCACCAATATATTTTAATGTCCCTGACTTTCCAGAAACTGGAAGAGAATTAAAGAAAGCCTCTTTTACAGAAGATTGATTCAATTGGTAATTCAGGAGTTTATTAAAAGAACTTGGAGTCGATAAATTCGTTCTAGAAAGACCACATCCGTCTTTGAACACAATACTTGAAACCCCTAACTTGTCTTTCCAAAAGTCTTCTAAGTAAGCTGGAGCTTGGTTCAAAGTAACACCTGTTTTAATTTTTGAAACTGCTTTTATTAAAATATGTTCTGCATAATTATTATTGCTTTGAGAATTAACACACATTACTAAATCATTAATAGTAGGAGACTCATAAATCATTAGGGTATCTAATTGAGTTAAAGTATTTTTTTCTAATATTGAATTATTAATTGTAATACCAAGATCTAATAATATATTTTCAATTGCATATTGTAAAAATATTTTAGGATTATGCATTGATATTTTTACTTTAAAATTTTCTTTATTAGCTGGTATTGTACCTATTACTAGTCGATTTTCATCTAAGGGAGCACCATATGCATAAGATAAATCTCTATTAGACTCCCCTACTATTACTTTATTAATTAAATGAAAAGAATCTATATTAGGATCAATTTTAATGATCTCTGTAGATTCGCCTATTTCTTTTCCTGAATTAAAAAAAACTTCGACATAGTTGTCTCGAAATGTATGAGAAGAATATCCCGAACCATAATAATTTCCTAAATCACTCCAAAGCCACTGATTATTAACCTGATAATCAGTTTCTAGAGGTTTTAAAATAACTTTGCCTTCAATAGATTTAATTTTTAGTTTTAACATTAGTAGTCTTAAATCTTTTATGAAACTTCTAGACTTGTAAATCCTACTTTCTAAACTTGGATCACCAGATGTAGATATTATTAAGTTGCCATATAAAATATTAGTATTTGTATCAATTAACCCATTAGAAAGCACCAAAGTTTTAAATGTAAAATCTAAAGGCAGTTTATTTAAAACATAAGCCGTGGTAAAAAGCTTTTGTAATGAAGCGGGAATTAGTGATTTTTTGGGATTATTACTTAGTAATATTTTTCCATTTTGGTTTTGAAGCTGTAATCCAACAATTGAATTTGAAATTTCAGGAGATTTTAAAAAATTGATTAAAGAACTGTTTAAAAAATCCTGAGAAAAAGAATTGAATGATAAAAAGGTTTTTAAAACAACTATTAATAATGTTTTCTTCATAAATACTATCACAATATATAACCAAAAATCATTCCATTGGTTAAATTTGCTAAAAATGCTTGGTTTATGTGTGGTATTGTAGGTTATATAGGTTTAAATAAAACTATCAATCATTCCAACAAAATAATTGAAGATGCCATAGAAAAATTAAATAAAAGAGGTCCTGATGCTAAAGGTCATTTTAGAGATGAGTTCTGTGAAATGGGACATGCAAGACTAAGTATTATTGATACGAGTAAAAATGCAAATCAACCAATTTACGATAAAGTCCAAAGATATGTTTTGGTTTATAATGGAGAAATATATAATTATTTAGAACTTAAAAAAGAACTTATTTCTAAAAATTATACTTTTAAAAGTAATTCTGA
>Ga0208972_1000849_pt1 | contig 10958 bp, 9 predicted proteins | sample AOAMet_48_BLW_10_2_FD_188232 | JGI IMG/M metagenome (GOLD analysis project Ga0208972, IMG submission 188232) | Ammonia-oxidizing marine microbial communities from Monterey Bay, California, USA - CAN11_48_BLW_10 (SPAdes) | ecosystem: Environmental > Aquatic > Marine > Intertidal zone | place...
CTAAAAAACTCAAATTTATATTCTCGTAATTATCAAAAATTTTATTTAAGGGACTATTAAGAATATTAAACTTTTTAACTTTTAATTTTGTAGACGACCTATCTGTAATATAAAATGAAATATGTTCTTTATTTGACCCAAATTTTCTTAAAGATGATATCTTAGAATTAGGAATGATAAATTTTGGCTCTTCCATATCAGTTCCCCATGGTCCTAAATCCTCTAACCACTCCGCTAATTCTATAGTGCATCCGGAAATTGGAATAACTGATGCAGCAAAATGTTTAACTTTGGGAATTTCCTTATTCATAAGTGAATTTACTTTGCCGATTAAAAAATCGCTAAATTCATTTATTTTATCTTGTTTAACCGTAAAGCCAGCAGCCATATCATGACCTCCGCCTGAATGAATAATTTTTAATTTGGAGGCTTCTAAAATTATATCACCTAAAGGGATACCGTTAATAGACCTTCCAGAACCTTTACATATTCCGTCTTGATTTATAGAAATCACGCATACAGGTCGATTATATAACTCTTTCATTTTACCAGCTACAATACCAATTATTCCTTCATGAAAATCATTACCACTAACTACTATTGCGTTTGGTTTGATATTATTATTAATATTTATAATTTTTTCAATTTGTCCAATGACTGATTTTTCTAATTCAGCAGTTAATAATCTTCTTTTTTTATTTAAATCGTCTAATTTACAAGCAATCTCAAGTGATTTAATTTCATCAGTCTCTTTTAAAAGATAAACACCTAACTCACTATTACCTATCCTTCCTCCAGCGTTTATTCTAGGTCCTAAAGAAAAGCCTAATGCCTGAGTATTAGGTTGATTATTAACTTTGCTTACATCACATAAAGCTTTGATACCTAGGTTTTCTCTTTTTTTCATCACTGCTAAACCTTGTTTTACGAAAGCTCTGTTTAAACCTTTTAATGGAACCACATCACATACAGTTCCTAAAGCAACAAGATCTAAAAATTTAAATAAATCTGGTTCTTCTCTATTTCTAAAAAAACCTTTCCTTCTTAATTCTCTGTTTAAACCAATCAAAAAAATGAAGCTAACACCTGCAGCACATAAATCTTCAAATCCTTTTTGAGTGTCAATTCTTTTAGGATTTATAATTGCATATGCTGGCGGTAGGATAGTATCTGGAATATGATGATCTATAACAATAAGGTCTAAGTTGACCGAACTCATTGCTTTCAAGGGCTCAAAAGAAGAAATTCCACAATCTACAGTCAGAACTAACTCAGCACCTTTCTCATACAAACCTTTAAGCGCCCTCTCATTAGGACCATAACCTTCTAAAAATCTATCAGGAATATGAATAAATGTTTTACATCCACAATACTCTAAATAATTTGCTATCAAAGCTGCTGAAGTTGCACCATCAACATCATAATCACCAAAAATTCCAATTGGTCTAGAATGAAGTACTTCTTCTGCTAATCTATTGACGCCCTTTTCTAGATCTTGAAATACAAATGGATCAGGTAATAAGTTCTTTAGTTTAGGAAATAGAAAATCATCAATATTTTCAAAGTTCATGCCTTTAAATGATAAATGTGGAGAAATATAATTAGGTATTTTATATTTTTGATATAAGTAATCAACTAATCTGTGCGTTTCATTATCTAAAGTTAGCAAATACCAGTCGGCATCCAAAAGAGATGATTTAGAATTATATAATTTAGTATTATCAAATGTCATAAATTAATTTATTATGAATATATACTTAAACAAACAGGATCTGAAATTACTCCATCTAACTTGTTAATGGATAAAAGCGCCTTATCTAGCATTGATTTACTAGCTTCATGAGTGATTATAACTAATTCAGCAGTTTTATCTTCATGATTAGATTTTTGAATAAAACTTTCAATTGACAATTCGTTATCCCTAAAAATAGAAGTAAGACTCGCAAGTACACCAGATTTGTCAATCACATTAAGCCTTAAGTAAAATCTGAATTTTTCGGTATATGTATTTGTTTTATAATTATTTTTTATTTTGGATGAATTTCTACCAAAAGAAAGTAATTTTGTTCTATTTGCAAAATCAACAATATCAGCTAGTACAGCAGATGCAGTAGGCTCTCCTCCAGCCCCCGCTCCAGTAATCATAACGCTACCAGCCAAACTAGATTGAACTTGGACTGCATTAAGTACCCCAGAAACATTAGACAGCCCGTAATTTTTGGGAATTAACCATGGCTCAACTGAACAGAAGAATTCTTCTTTGTTACTTTTATTAAATGAAACTTCTGAATTACCTAGCAGTTTAATTTTATATCCTAGTTCTGAACAATATCTAATATCATTTAAAGTAATATTTCTAATGCCTTTTATAGATAAATTATTAATATCTGGCATTTTACCGTAAGCAAGACCTGATAATATAATAGTCTTGTGAGCAGCGTCAATCCCATCTATGTCAAATGAAGGGTCAGCCTCTGCATATCCTTTTTTTTGAGCATCTTCAAGCACCTCATCAAAATCTTTCTCATTTAATTCCATTTCTGATAAAATATAGTTAGCCGTACCATTCAATATACCAGTTACTTTTGTAATTTCATTTACGATTAAACCTTCTCTAATCAACTTTAAAATAGGAATACCACCTGCAACAGAAGCTTCGAAAGAGAAAAATAGATTATTATCTTCAGCTATCTCAGCAAGCTCTTTCCCATATTTTGCGATTAAAGCTTTATTAGCCGTTATAAGCCCTTTTTTATTATTAAGTGCAGAGAAACATAAATCCTTAGCAATACCCTCGTCGCCGCCAATTAATTCAACAATCACATCTATGTTAGGAGAACTAGACATAGAAACTGGATCGTCAAAAAAAGGTATAATTCCAGTATCTATCTTTCTTTTTTTATCTTTAGATTTTGCAGAAACACCATGTAATTCAATTTTAAATTGATCGTTTTGTACCCTGAAACCTTTTATAAGTTGATATGCTACCTCTTCGCCTACATTACCAAGTCCTGCAATTCCAATTTTAATGGGGTTCATTATCTAATCCTATTTTAAATAACTATTTAGAACATTTATAAATTAATTAATAAACAAAAAAAGGCGCGCAAAGCACACCTTTTAATAAAAAATAATAACAAAAATTATCTTTTAGAGAATTGAAAGCTTTTCCTCGCCTTTGCTCTTCCGTATTTTTTACGCTCGACCACTCTTGAATCTCTAGTTAACATCCCTGCTACTTTTAAGGGTTTTCTCAAATCTGGTTCAAATAAACTTAAGGCCCTACTCAAGCCATGCCTTACAGCACCAGCCTGACCAGATAGGCCTCCACCTTTAACAGTGGCAATAACATCAAATTGATCTTTTCTTTCTGTTACATCAAATACAAAATTTAATTGCATTTGTAATACAGGTCTAGCAAAATATAGAGGCATATCTTTGCCATTTATTGTTATTTTTCCTGTACCTCTTTTTACCCAAACTCTTGCTGTGGACTCTTTCCTTCTACCAGTAGAATATGATCTGCCTAATTTATCAATTTTAGGTTCACGCTCTATCGAAGCACTTTCTTCAGTTTGGTTTAATTTTGATAAATCACTTAAATTATTGATATCTTTATTTTCTTCAGTCATTACAAAAACCCTTAACTATTTTTTCTATTCATAGATTTAACATCTAGAATTTTTGGAGATTGAGCTTCATGAGGATGAGAGTTGCCAACATATAAATGCAACTGTCTCATAACTTGCCTGCCAAGTGGCCCCCTCGGAATCATTCTTTCCACAGCCTTTTTAAGAACTCTATCAGGAAACCTACCATCAAGTATTTTATCAGCTTTTCTCTCTTTAATTCCACCAGGGTAGCCTGTATGCCAGTAATAAGTCTTTTGAGTTCTTTTATTACCTGTTAAAACCACCTTTTCACAGTTGATTACAATTACATTATCTCCACAAGCCATGTGAGGAGTAAAGCCAACTTTATGTTTTCCTCTTAGCCTATTAGCAATAATAACTGCTAAACGTCCTAAGACTAGTCCCTCAGCATCAACTACAAACCAATCTTTTGTAATGTCTGAAGGCTTGGCTGTATAAGTTCCTTTTATAGCCATTTAATTTCCTTTTATATTATATTAAAATAATTTATCATGTTTTACATTTTTAATGTTGCCCAGTCAATATATTTAAATTAAATAAAATCGTTAATTTTCAATAACTTAAACAATTGAGTGCTATAGTACCACATTATAATAAACAAATAAAAAACATAACGTTGATTAATTAAAATATTGTAATTCGTTAAAATATAAGATTAATTATCAAATGTAATAATGAGGGAAAAGAGAACTGATGGAAAGTAATGAAAATTTTAAAAATCTTCTTAAAATAATTACTGATGGGAAAAAGCTAAATCACCAACAATCTAAATTAGCTTTTGAAATAATCATGAGTGGTAAAGCAACAGATTCTCAAATTTCATCATTCTTAACAGCAATTAAAATGCAAGATCATAGTCCTATTATGATTGCTGCTGGCGCAGAAATTATGCGTCATAAATGTTTAAAAATAACTTCTAAGGATAACACAATTGATGTTGTGGGCACTGGTGGAGATAATTTAGGAACTTTAAATATTTCAACAGCAGTTTCATTTGTTTTAGCAGGAACTAACGTTCCAGTTGCAAAACATGGAAATTATTCTGCAACGTCAAAATCTGGAGCTGCAAATGTCTTAAAATCCCTTTCAGTTAATATTGACTGTGACATAAATATTGTTGAGAAGTGCCTTCACGAAATTGGAATATGTTTTTTACTTGCCCCTAAACATCATACAGCTATGAAATATGTTGGAAAAATAAGACAAGAAATAGGTATAAGAACGATATTTAATCTTCTTGGACCACTGTCTAATCCAGCTTTAGTTAAAAAGCAGCTATTGGGTGTGTACGACAAAACATTAATTATGCCATTTGCTCAGTCTTTAAAAAAGTTAGGATCAACAGATGCTTGGATTGTTCATGGCAGTGATGGATTGGACGAAGTAACTATAACTGGGGAAACTTACTGTGCACAATTGAAAGACGGTGAGATAAATGAATTTTTAATACACCCATCTGACATAAACTTACCAACTGCCAGATTAAGTGATATAATAGGAGGAGAACCAGAGGAAAATGCAAAAGAAATTATAACTTTATTAAATGGTAAAAAAAGTGCTTTTAGAGATGTTGTAATACTTAATTCAGCTTCAGCGTTATTAGCGACTGGGAATTCTTCTAGTTTAGAAGAAGCGGCAACTAAAGCCATTGAATCTATTGATAATGGTAAAGCTTTAGAAAAACTGAATATGCTAATAAATATGACTAATGATTAAGGCTTAGAATAAATGTTAACAAAATTACAAGAAATTATAAATTATAAAAAAGAAGAGCTTTTATTCAAGAAAGATAAAACAACAGAGCAAGAGCTTGAATTTCAAATAGACAAACAAGAAAAACCTAGAGCATTTATTAAAACTTTAGACAAACCTAATCAATTAAATTTGATAGCTGAAATTAAAAAAGCTTCTCCGAGCAAGGGCTTAATCAGAAATGACTTTAATCCAATAGAGCTAGCTGAAAATTATAAAAATGGAACTGCTTCCTGTTTATCAGTTTTAACTGATGAAAAATATTTTCAAGGTCACGACAAATATATCAAAATGGTAAAAGATAAAGTTAATTTACCAGTATTGAGAAAAGACTTTATAATTGATCCATGGCAAATTAAAGAGTCTCGAGCGTTAGGTGCTGATTGTATCTTATTAATTATGGCAGCTCTTACTATTGATGAGGCTAAATTATTAGAAAATGAAGCTTATAACTATGATATGGACGTATTAGTTGAAACTCATACTTATGAAGAAATAATAATGGCAAATAAATTAAAAACTAGTTTAGTAGGTATAAATAATAGAAACTTAAAAACCATGGAAGTTGATATAAATAATACTATAAATTTAAAGAAACATATAGATACAGATAAACTCATTGTTGCTGAAAGTGGACTAAAAAATCATCAAGATTTAATTATGTTAAAAGAAAATAGTGTTAATATATTTTTAATTGGTGAGAGTTTAATGAAAAAACCAGACGTTACGTCAGCTACTAAAGAAATTTTAGGAGTAAAAAATTGAATGAAAACAAACTAACTCACTACAACGATGATGGTGATCCAAGTATGGTTGATATTAACCACAAAGAAAGTACTGTCAGAGTTGCTCGGGCTTCTGGTAAAATTACTATGAAACCAGAAACTCTTAAGAAAATCTTAGATATTAAAATCAAAAAAGGCGAAGTACTTAATATTGCTAAACTAGCAGGAATTATGGCTGCAAAAAAGACAGATCAATTAATACCATTATGTCATACTATACCTCTTTCATATGTAAATATGGATTTACAACCTGATAGACAAAATTCATGCATAAAGGTAATAGCAGAGGCATCCTTAATTGGTAAAACTGGAGTTGAAATGGAGGCATTTACCGCAGTGTCAATTGCACTATTAACTATCTATGACATGTGTAAAGCAGTTGATAGAGAAATGATAATATCAGACATCAAACTTACTCACAAATCAGGAGGAAAATCAGGAGAATTCAATGCCCGCATCTAAATTAATATCTTTAGATGTAGCCATTAGAAATATTAAATCTAATTTTAAAAAAATTAGCAATGAAGACGTGTTTCTTCAAAACTCATTAGGTAGATGTCTAGCTGAACCCATTTATAGTAAAATTGATAATCCAAAATATGACGTTTCTTCTATGGACGGCTATGCTATAAATTTCAAAGATTTTACTGAATTAAACTCTAATAATAAAAATAACTCTAAAAAAGCTATAAATTTTAAAGTTATTGGTGAATCTTCTGCAGGTAATCCATTCGAAAAAAAAATTAAAAATTTTGAAGCAGTTAGAATTTTTACTGGAGCAAAAGTGCCACGAGGATGTGATGTTGTTATCATTCAGGAAAATGTTCGTACCTCAAGCGATCAAATATATATTTCAACACAATCAAATATAATAAAATATCAAAATATTAGAAAAAAAGGTTTAGATTTCAAAAAAGGTGAATGTATTTTCAATATTGGATCTTTAATTAAATCTAGACATTTAGGCTCTATTGCGATGACTGGTCAGACGTGGCTAACTGTAACAAGAAAACCAGTTGTTTCAATACTATCTACTGGTAATGAAATTTTAAGAGTAGGAGAACAACTAACAAAAGATCAAATACCAAGTGGAAACAACTTAATGCTAGCTGCAATGGTTACTCAGTTTGGAGGAATACCAAGAATTTTACCTATTGCAGATGACAATGAAGATAGTATTTATGATATTTTAAATAAGGCTCTTGATAGTGACTTAATAGTAACCACTGGTGGAGTTTCTGTTGGTAAATATGATCTTATTCAAAAAGCTTTACAAAATTTCAAAGGTAAAAGTCAAAATGAATTTTGGAAAATTGCAATGAGACCTGGAAAACCACTGCTATTTTCTATAGTTGATAACACCCCTCTTATTGGACTACCGGGAAACCCTGTATCAAGTGGTGTATGTTCTTTGATTTTTGTTAATGTAGCAATTAGGTCAATGTTAGGTGTTACGGAAAAATATCCAATATTTGAAAAAGTTACTTTAAATGGGACGCTACCTATTAATGATGAAAGAATGGATTTTGTAAGAGCTAAAATCAATATTGAAGATGGAAACCTTTTAGTTACGCCCATAAACAAACAGGATAGCTCAATGATTACACAGTTTTCATATTCTGATTGTTTAATTGTAAGAGATCCTTTTGAATGTGCTAAAAATAAAGGTGAAATAGTAATGATATTAAGATTTCCTAATAATATTTAAAAAAACACTTGGTGATTTAAATAATATATGATAGAACAAAAAGTGAACACAGAGAGTTTCATGCTTACTTTAAAACAAAATCAATTATTAAATTTCCTTATTATCCGTATTCAAAAATTTGGTATATCTCCGTCATATGAAGAAATGTGTGATGAATTAGGTTTAAAGTCTAAATCTGGTATCAATAGAATTGTAAAATCTTTAGAAGAAAGAGGTTACATTGAACGTTTAGAAAACAAAGCAAGGGCAATAGCTCCTAAAAAATATCCTAACGGACAGACTTATAATAGTGACATAATTAATTTTAAAGACAAGTATATTAGTAAACACTCACAACCGGTATCTACAAATTTTAAATCTCAAGAAAATCAGATTCCACTTCTTGGCAAAATTGCTGCAGGATCTCCTATTGAGGCAATATCTAATCATGGTGAATATTTAGAAGTTCCCTCTTCACTTTTAACTTCTGAAGACTGTTATGCTCTTCATGTAGAAGGTGATTCAATGATTGATGAAGGTATTTTTGACGGAGATACAGTGATAATTAACAAAAAAACTAATATTTATAACGGTGACATAGTTGTGGCTTTAATTGACAATGAAGAAGCTACATTAAAAAAATTTAGAAAAAAAGGTGATAGTATAGCACTTGAACCAGCCAACAAAAATTACAAAACACAAATTTATGGCCCTGATAGAATTGTCTTACAAGGTAAAATGAGTGGCCTTATAAGAAGTTATAATTAACTTTTAATTATTAATGTTTAATTTTTTATAATTCTATGCCAATAGTATTTTTTTAACTATTTTATGAGTTTTATTTTGAGCGTTATTACAAGATTTGCCCCTTCCCCAACAGGTTATTTACATATAGGTGGCGCAAGGACAGCTATATTTAATTTCTTGTTTGCTAAAAAACATCAAGGTAAATATTTAGTTAGAATAGAAGACACTGACTCTAAAAGATCTACTAATGAAGCAGTGCAAGCTATACACGATGGTCTTAAGTGGCTTGATATTTTCCCTTCAGAAAAAATTACTTATCAATCACAAGAAATTAAATCTCATGTTAAAGTAGCATATGAACTTTTAGAGAAAGGTTTTGCCTATAAATGTTATTTAACCTCTGAAGAACTCTCACAGATGAGGATAAAAAGCCGAGAAAATGGAATTCCTATAAAATCACCATGGAGGGATAATGCTAACAATACAAATGATGAAGATTTTGTTATTAGACTAAAAATGCCTTCGACCGGCATAACTACAATACATGACTTAGTTCAAGGAGAAGTGTCGGTTAATAATGAAATACTTGACGATATGGTTATACTTAGATCTGATAAAAGCCCAACATACATGCTTTCATCTGTAGTAGATGATTATAATATGGGAATTACTCATGTTATAAGAGGTGATGATCATTTAAATAATGCTTTTAGACAAATTCAAATTATTAAATTTTTAAATTGGCAAGAACCTTCTTATGCTCACATACCACTTATACATGGTAGCGATGGTTTGAAACTTTCAAAAAGACATGGTGCTACTAATATATTTGATTATCACAAAATGGGGTATACAACTGAAGCAATGTTCTCCTACTTATTACAATTAGGTTGGACGGCGCAAAACGAGAATGAATTTGATTTGAAAAAAATTATTAACGATTTTTCTTTTGAAAAAATTAATAAATCTCCTGCTAAATTTGATATTCAAAAACTTAATAATATTAATTCTAAAATCCTTAGGCAAAAGGATCTTAACGAAGTTTTAAATTTAATAACTCAACATTTTGCTCTTGACCTTAAAAAAATTCAAAAGAACAGACTAAAAGCTTTATTACCTGAATTATTAAAAAGAATTAATACATTCATTGACATTGAAGACGACATAGAATGGATCACTTCTGATGACTTTGTTTGTTCTGATAAGGATAATCTTTTAATATTAAAAGATAAGATTTCAAATATAAGAGAAATTAGCCTTTTATTAAATAAATGCAAATGGACTAAAGATGATATTGATAATTGTCTTAAACAGTATATTATAGACAAGTCTATAAAATTTAAAGATATTGGTCCTGCACTAAGATTAGCTCTTACTGGAAAAACAAATTCTCCAGATTTAGTGACTGTTATATATGAACTAGGTTGTACAATTACTTTAAATCGACTAAATTATATATATTAATTTTTTTAGGATTTTTTTAAATCATTTACACATATTAAGGTAATTAACATGTCAAATAATGCAAACTCACAAAAAAACAAGATCGTTTTTGATGGCAAAGAATTAGAATTAAAAACATTACCTGGAACAGTTGGACCCTCTGTATTAGATATAAGGTCTCTTTATAATGATCTAGGCATATTTACTTATGACCCTGGTTATGGATCAACTGGGTCTTGTGAATCAGCAATAACATACATAGATGGAGAAGAAGGTGTATTGCTTCACAGAGGGTACCCTATTGATCAATTAGCTGATAATAGTAGTTTTTTAGAAGTTGCTTATTTACTTCTTAATGGTGAATTACCAAAAAAAGATGAGAAAACAGAGTTTGAAAATGCAATTACTCTGCATACTATGGTTCATGAACAACTTATAAATTTTTATAGGGGTTTTAGGCGTGATGCTCACCCTATGGCTATTATGGTTGGTGTTGTAGGTGCTCTTTCTTCTTTTTATCCAGATTCAACAAATATTAATGATCCTTATGAAAGAATGGTCTCTTCTCGTCGCTTAATAGCAAAAATACCTACTATTGCAGCCATGGCCTATAAATACTCACTAGGTCAACCATTTAATTACCCACAAAATGATTTAACATATGCAGAAAATTTTTTACATATGTGTTTTTCTGTACCTGCTGAAAAGTATAAAATAGATCCTATAATATCAAAGGCTATGGATAAAATTTTAATATTACATGCAGATCATGAGCAGAATGCCTCAACGTCAACAGTTAGAATTTCTGGATCCTCTGGAGCCAATCCTTTTGCTTGCATTGCAGCAGGCATAGCCTCTTTATGGGGACCGGCTCATGGCGGTGCGAATGAA